>Ga0098033_1001322_pt1 | contig 10321 bp, 9 predicted proteins | sample 1_EtaG_FD_75049 | JGI IMG/M metagenome (GOLD analysis project Ga0098033, IMG submission 75049) | Marine viral communities from the Subarctic Pacific Ocean - 1_ETSP_OMZ_AT15124 metaG | ecosystem: Environmental > Aquatic > Marine > Oceanic | place: Pacific Ocean | collected 2015-01-07
CATCGGCGCTTAAATATTTGGTTAAGACGCAGATGCCGACTATTATAATAGGGGGCGCGTGCTGTGCCGTAACGAATGCCACTGTGGGATCAAACCACAATTCTATGATGGGCACAATCAGCATGATGAGACAGAACAGGCAGCCTGCAGCCAACCAGCCGCCTGGTAACGAAGAGCTTGGATTGCCAATTAGAATGTCTTCCATGCAAGTTAGTCTAGATACGCTTGGCTGCCCATTATTAAATTTTGGTCAACAATTTTTTATTGATTTTGGTACGCACACTAGCATTGATGACATTTATGGAGTCGTGGGTTTAAATCACACAATTGAGCCGGGTAAATTCACCTCAAAAGTTAAGATGGTTAAAATTGACGCGTATGGATCGTATGAATCTCTAGCGCAGCAGCTAGCCAAGGCAAGAATATTCCTGTCACAGCAGGAAATCCAAGATCCTCCTCCAGAAGAAAATTGAACATGCTCAATTAAATTTAAATAATTGAATAATGCTGTATGTTCATCGGTCTATTTTTGGTAAGCACCAGCATCTAATTTTAGATGCCAACGATACATTAACCTGGTCTAATAAAATTCCAGATAAATCCTGGGCCGTCAACAGTGATCCTGCCGCGCCTCAAATAGAAGAAGTCTGTGAATTATTCGGGGTAGAATTGGGATCATTTTTAGATCCCGAACAAGTGGCAGCGTTTAAAATTTTAGGGGTAGAAGAGTCTCAAATTCCAGCGGCTTTAATCCAGCCGGCAAGTAAATTTAAGACTAGGCTACAGAACGTCATTGATAGGTCTCTAGAGGCCTTCAGATTATTGGCAAGCAGTGGGTATATGGAAACCTTTTACTTAGAACAAGAAGTTCTTAGAGGTACTTCTCCGTCCAAATACGATTATGCTGGTGTATGCAATTATTTTAAGAAATCTGGGCGTCGTATTAATCAGTCTGTATTAAGAAGTTTTCATACTGATGGAAAATTTTTAAACCGCGCAGTATATTCTAATACTCACACCTCTACAGGCAGGATGACAATAGTTTCAGGCCCTCAAATTTTAACTGCTCCGAAAGAAATGCGGCAATTTATCAGGCCTTGTAGTTCGGATATGGTAGTGGCACAAGCAGATTTTATTTCGTTGGAGCCAAGGTTAGGTAGGATCTTAGCTGGCGGTAAACCAGACCGCGATGTGTATGAAACCATTGGAGCTCAGGTATTTGATGGAAAACTGAATAGGGAACAAGTTAAAAAGGCGTTCTTGCCTGCAATTTATGGGGCCGGTCACCGAACATTAAGTGCCCTACTTCCTCCAGGCCTGAAGGCAAAATCAATAATTCAGCAGCTTCAGGATTATCTGAATTTTGATAAAATAGTTAAAGAAAAATGTGCGGAACTAGAGAGGGCTGGGACAATGACGAATCATTTTGGTAGGTTGATTACACCATCTTCTAATCGAGATACAGTCATCTATAATAATTGGCTGCAATCCTCTGCAGTCAGCGTTGCTTTATTAGGCTTTAGTGAATTTTTAAATAAATTACCTTATGTAACCTCATTGTTTTTAATTCATGATGCTATAATTTTTGAATTTCCCAAATCTAAAGAAAATGAAGTAAAAAATTTTTTAAACAGCGGAATTGACATTAAAGATTTAGGCAATTTTCCAATGTCTTATTTACCTATAGAAGGGTAAAGTAATATTTAGTTAGAAAGAGAGTACAAATGGATAAATTGCCATCATTTTTAAGAAGCACAGTTCTTAAAATACTCAATGAGCAAGCCCAGGCTGAAACTGGTGGCGCTGAAGAAACTACGACAGGCGCCGGCCGCGGCGGATGGAAAAAATCTATTCGAGAAACTGGAGCTTTGGCAAAGACCAACCCAGCCGAATTAATGAAGCGTTTAAAAATTAGTTCAGTTAATCAGAGCGATGATATTAAGAGGTTATTCGCTTTATTAAAACAAGCTGCAGCGGGTCATGGCGCTATGAAAAATGTTTATGGAGTTCCCACGCCCAGAAAACACGCTAAAAGTGGTAAGCAGGGAATTCGTTTACCGGTGAGCATTATAACCCCACGTGACGGCATGAAGTGGATAGAGCACACGCTCCACGGCGCGCAAAACGCCGGCGTTGTCCGGTTTAATCAGGAGATTCAAGTAGAAATATTAGGCAGCGATGTTTTAGCATATTTTTCTTCTAAGCCAAGGACTTGGGACACCGTGCCCAAAACCAAGAAAAAGAAACCTGCAAAAGCTCCGCCATCTCCGCCGGCTCCAGCTGAGGATAAGAAATGAGTGTCAGGAATTTAAAAAATTTAATTAGGCTAATAGTGGAAGAAGTGCTAGGCGAGCCGGATCTCTCTTCAGAGGATGAACGAAATCCCGAAGATAAACGCAAGGATAAGTCTAAAGACAAAGAGGTTGAGGAACAGAATACCGTCGCATCGGTTGCTCCAGGCGGACTAGGCCCAAATATGCCGTTAGGAGTCGGTCCATCATATCCAGCGTCTGAGCGGAGAAAGAAGAAGAAAAAGAAAAGATGAAGAATCAACACGAATTCGGCTTAGACGATTTAATTGCCGTATTCGGAGGTTCAATAGCGCAAGATGGAAAAAAAGCTCAGCAAGTTTTAATATGCAAGGTAATAGCAATTGGGGAACAAGATTTATTCGTATTTGAGACTAACAAAAAATTATTTGGCAGATCTATTTTTAAGGTTCCTCAGAGTATTTGCGTTAAGCTTTTTATAGACCCAGATCGAGTTATTCACGATAGAATTTTAGAACCCAGATTAGGAGATTTGGTTTTATCTCTCACGTGGGATAAATACAAGGAAGATGCGCCTGAGCAGACTACTGGCATTTTATATAAAATATTCTATAAGCGCGGAAAAGCTGAAAAATGTTCGCTTCTACGTAATAATGAATTTGAAGAAGTTTTATTTGATAATTTGATAGTATTGCAAAAAAAATCTTGAACATTTTATAACATTTGAATAAATTATAACTGTAGCTGAAGCTACAAAACATTTGAACATTTGAACATTTAAAAGGAGAAAAAAAATGGCAATTGATCTAGACGCAATTAGGAAGAAGCTGAATCAGCTTTCTGGCAATTCTAGCCGTAGAAACGCATTTTGGCGGCCACAAGAAGGCGAAGAGCACGTAGTTCGTATCGTGCCTATTAAGGATAACGACGGACAACCATTTGTGGAGCGTTGGTTTTACTATAACATCGGTGATAATCCGGGCCTTCTATCCCCTCACCAGTTTGGTAAGCCTGATCCGATCCAGGAGCTTATCAATAAGCTGCGGGATGATGGAAGCAAGGAATCTTATGAGCTTGCAAAGAAGCTCTATCCAAAGATGCGAGCATTTGCACCAGTAGTTGTTCGTGGAGAAGAGGATCGAGGGGTTCGCCTTTGGTCGTTTGGAAAGACTGTATACCAGTCTCTGCTTAACATCATGCTTGATGAAGACTACGGCGATATTACTGATCCCAAGGATGGTCGCGATATCAAGGTTATTTGTACAAAGCCTCCAGGACGGATGTGGGCAAATACTGAAGTTCGACCTCGCGGAAAGTCGACTAAGCTTTGCGCTACTGCAAAGACCGCTAAGGAATGGATGGATGACATTCCCAATTTGGACGACTTGTATACTCTAAAGAGTTACGAAGAGCTTGAAAACATTATTAACGCGTGGCTTAATGGCGACGAGGAAGATAGTGAAGTAGGCACCAGCCGCGGTTTTAGTTCCAGTACTGCAGCCCCAGCCCCAGCCGCAACTGCTGCTGTTTCTGAGGAGAAATCTCCTAAATATAAGAGCTTGGATGACGCATTTGCGGATTTGGAGGATGACGACTTTTAAAATCTCTGCGTAGGGAGGGGTACGAATCCCCATGGGTGCTAGTATTCTTAGGGGTACTAGCACCTTTTTTATTTGTGAACACTTTTTGTTTTTTTCTTATACTACATGTAACGCAAGGATTTTTATAAATGGCCAGAAAAAAGTCAAATATGACTGGTGATGATTTTACTGAAGATCTTATAAAATCACTAAATAAAGAACACGGTTCAAGAGTGGCTTACAATCTTGAATACGATACTTCTCCTACTCATGTCAAACGTTGGATTAGCACTGGGTCCAAACAGTTAGATTATATTATTTCTAATCGAACTAACGGAGGATTACCTGAGGGAAGAATTGTAGAGATATTTGGGCCACCATCTATTGGAAAATCCCACATCGCCATTCAAATTGCGAGGACTACCCAGCAGCTGGACGGAATTGTAGTTTACATTGACACCGAAAACGCTACTAGCGTTGAGAATTTAAAGCTCCTTGGTGTGAATATTTCTAAACGCTTTGTATACGTGGATACTCATTGTACTGAAGAGGTATTGTCGATCGCTGAGTCGACGATTATGAAAGCTAGAGCAATGGAGAAAGATGTACCAATTACCATCATTTGGGATTCCGTTGCTGCATCTTCTCCAAAGGCTGAGCTTGATGGAGACTATGAAAAAAATTCTATTGGGCTCCAAGCACGGACAATTTCCAAGGGAATGCGAAAGATTACGGGAGTCATAGGTCAAACTAATACGCTTTTTGTAATTCTTAATCAAACCAGAACAAAAATTGGTGTTATGTACGGAGATCCCACCACCACACCCGGCGGCAAAGCTATTCCATTCCACTCCTCAGTTAGAATTAAACTGGGTGCGGGACAAAAGATTGAAAACAAGGACAAGGAAGTTATCGGCATTCATGTTTCTGCTAAGACTGTTAAGAACAAGGTTGCCCCACCATTTCGAACAATAAATTTTGAAATTCATTTTGGAAAAGGCATTCAAGAGCATGAACAAGTTTTTGATCTTCTCCGAAAATTTGGAGCGGCAACTGTTGGCGAGAATGAAATTAAAGTTGCTGGTTCCGGAGCTTGGAAGACTCTTTCTGTAGTCAATGTGGAAACCGGCGAAGCGGTGGTAGAAAAGAAATTTTACAAGAATGAATTCGATCAGGTTTGGGAAGACGAGACTTATGCCGGCTATATCGATTCGCTATTAGAAGCTTGCTTAATTAGAAAAATGTCGGATGAAGATATGGAAATTGACATCGAGTCTTACGAAGAAATTCGGGCCATATCAATGGACGACGAGGAATTGATTCTAGATCCAGAAGCATAGAACATGAGTAAGCCAATATTAATTGTAGACGCGCTTAATTTCTTTATGCGTCACTTTTCGGCGAATCCATCTGTCAACGACAACGGCGATCATATCGGAGGAGTGGTTGGATTTTTAAAAGGCCTTCAGCTTTTAATAGATAAGCTAAGGCCTCAAGACATTATTGTAGTTTGGGAAGGCGGCGGTTCTATTCGGCGCCGAAATATATATCCCGAATATAAGTCCGGCCGACGCCCAATTAAGCTAAATCGTTTTTATGAAGGCGACATTCCAGACACTATTCAAAATAGAAATTATCAGATTAATCTGATAGTTAATTTGCTTAAATTTTGCAACCTAAAGCAAGTTTACGTTTCGGACTGCGAAGCCGACGACGTAATTGCATACATGGCAAAGTATCTTTATAAAAATGAAAATATGGTGATCATTTCATCGGATAAAGATTACTATCAATTAATAGATGGTAAAAAAATAATGCAATGGTCTCCAGGCCAAAAAGCTTTTGTAACTCCAGAAAAAATATTAAAAAAATTTTTTATCCCTACGCATAACTTTTGTGTAGTTCGCTGTTTTTGTGGTGATGGTTCTGATGGCCTTCCGGGTATAAAAGGCGCCGGTTTTCGGACCCTAGCCAAACGTTTTCCAGAGCTGACTTCCGAAAAATTCGTGAGCGTGGAAGAGATAATTAATCTTAGTTTGGTCAGATCAAGAAAGAGTAAGGTGAAAATCTTCCAGAACATTCTTGATAATGCTGAAATCGCTAAAAGAAACTGGAAACTGATGTATTTAGACGTGGCTAATCTTTCTGGAAATCAAATTCAAAAAATTAGCTATCAAGTCAATACTTCTAAGGCAAGTCCTAATAAAATAAGGTTCATGAAACTCTTAATCAGGGAAGGGGTTAAGAGTTTTGATTCGGATACGTTTTATATGACTGTGTCTTCGTTACGAAAATAAGATTATATGGGAGAATCTATGAAAGAGAGGTTTTACGATCTTTCTCCAAAAAATGGAGAGCATTATTTTAGCCAATATGGAAAGCATTTCCAAGAAAAGATATTTCAAGGATTATTGACTGATCATCGTTGGTGTTCACAGATGATTGAAGTGATGCATCCAGATTTTTTTGAGCTGCGGTATCTTACGTATCTAACTGAAAAATATTTCGCTTATTATACAAAATACCGGTCTTTTCCGACTCCTCAACTATTAATTTCTATTGTGAAAGATAGTTTGAATGAAGATAACGATGTTATTCTAAGAGATCAGGTAGTAGATTTTTTGCATCGTTTGCGGTCTAATCCAGATATGGGAGACCAGCAGTATGTTAAGGATAAGACGCTAGATTTTTGTAAGAGGCAATCTTTTAAGGAAGCTTTAGAAAAGGCTGTGGAATTAATTGCCGACGATAAATTTGATTCAGTTCTTGGATTGATGAAAGAAGCCGTAGCCGTCGGTATGGCAAACACTATTGGCCACGATTTTTTCAAAGATATGGAAGCAAGATTTGCTCAGTCGACTAGAGTAGTATGCCCCACCGGTCTGGCTCGTTTAGATTCTCATGATATTTTGAGAGGAGGTTTAGGCAAAGGCGAGATTGGTGTTATAACGGCTAATACGGGAGTTGGTAAAAGTCATTGGTTAGTGTGCATGGGAGCTAATGCGATGCGCCGCGGCAAAAATGTAGTTCATTATACTTTTGAACTTTCGGAAGAAGCTGTCGGCCTAAGATACGATTCTAACCTGTGTAATATTCCCAGTAACGAAGTTTGCGGCAAAAAAGAAGAAGTAATTGAAAATTATGAAGACAGCGAATTAGGGAAACTTATTATTAAGGAATATCCTACCGGCGGAGCAACTGTCATTACCATTAAAAATCATTTAGATAAGCTGCTATTGAAAAACTTCAAGCCAAACCTGATAGTGGTGGACTATGCAGACATTATGAGATCTACTCGTCAATTTGATTCATTGAGGCATGAGCTCAAATTAGTTTATGAAGAGCTCCGCAACCTAGCAATGGAGTTGAATATTCCTGTTTGGACCGCTTCTCAGGCAAATCGAGATTCTGCTAATTCAGATATTGTGGGTTTAGAAAATATGTCTGAAGCTTATGGGAAAGCCATGGTAGCAGATGTTGTAATTTCTTTATCTCGTAAGGCCATGGAAAAATCTACAGGCCAAGGCCGACTTTTTGTGGCAAAGAACCGAGCGGGAAGAGACGGCCTTCTGTTTCCAATTAATATCGATACTGCTAGATCTAAAATTCATATTTTAGATGAAAAACATTTAACATTAAACGAAGCCGTTGAGCAAGATAAGAATGATATGAAGGCTGCATTAAAAGCAAAATGGAAAGAAGTTAGAAGTCTGGGAACGTGAAAAATGGGTGTGAAAATATATACTCGCGACGAAGTATTTCAGAATTCAAAAGATTACTTCGGCGGAGATGATCTAGCAGCCAGTGTTTTCATAACCAAGTATGCTCTCCAAGATAAAGAGGGTAATTTTTTAGAACTTAATCCTGATGATATGCATAAAAGGCTAGCAGCCGAATTTGCAAGAATTGAATCAAATTACTCTAATCCGCTATCGCAAGACGAAATTTATAAAGAGCTAAAAAACTTCAAAAAAATTGTTCCGCAAGGCTCTCCGATGGCTGGAATTGGAAACATTAATCAAATTCAATCTATTTCTAATTGTTTCGTAATAGACAGCCCTCAAGATTCGTATGGTGGAATACTATTGTCGGATCAAGAATTGGTTCAGATAGCCAAACGCCGCGGCGGCATCGGTTTTGATATATCGACCATTCGGCCGAAAGGAGAGCTTACTGCAAATGCGGCGCGCACCACAGACGGGATTGAAATTTTTATGGAAAGATTTTCTAATTCCACTAGAGAAGTTGCACAGGGCGGCCGCCGCGGCGCTTTAATGCTGACTATTTCAGTGCACCACCCTCAAATTCGAGATTTTATCAACATTAAACAAGATTTAACAAAAGTGACGGGAGCAAATATTTCAGTTAGGTTAACTGACGAATTTATGAACGCTGTTCAAAAAAATAAAAAAGTTCAGCTTAGATGGCCAATAGATTCTATCGATCCCGAAGTTGTTGATGAAGTTAACGCTTTAGAATTATGGGATGAAATTATTAAAAATGCCCATTCTTCTGCTGAGCCAGGCCTTTTGTTTTGGGATACTGCAAAAAGGATGACACCGGCAGACATTTACGCTGATGACGGATTCGGCTCAATTTCCACTAATCCGTGCGGAGAAATTATTCTTTCTCCTTATGATTCCTGCCGTTTAATGGTTGTAAATTTAACTGGATTTGTCAGCAGCGAATTTACTAGTAGCGCTTTTTTTGATTTTGATGAGTTTGGAAAAACAGTCCAAAAAGCGCAGCGCTTGATGGATGATATGATAGATTTAGAAATTGAACAAATTGATAAAATTTTAGCGAAAATTGATTCTGATCCAGAGCCAGATTACGTAAAAGCTATTGAAAGAGATTTGTGGCTAAAAATTAAAAATTCCGCTACGTTAGGGAGAAGAACTGGCCTTGGAATTACGGCTTTAGGCGATGCAATTGCTTCTATTAATTTAAAATATGGCTCTAAAGATGCTGTTTTATTTACTGAAAAAGTTTATAAAGCACTAGCTATTAATGCTTATCGTTCTTCTTGCAATTTGGCTAAAGAGCGCGGCTCATTTCCAATTCATGATCACTCTAAAGAAAAAGATCACCCGTTTTTAGGCAGAATTTGGAATGCTGCGCCTGATATTTTACAACTTTCTAAAAAGTATGGCCGACGCAACATTGCGCTTACAACCACAGCACCTGCTGGTTCAGTTTCTACTTTAACTCAAACTACGAGCGGAATTGAGCCGGCCTTTATGTTACATTACACGCGTCGTAAAAAAATATTAAGTGATGATGAGCATGCTAGAGTAGATTTTGTAGATAACTCTGGAGATAAGTGGGAGGAATATAGAGTATACCATCATGGATATAAGCGTTGGATGGATCAATTAGTAGTCGGCGAAGGAGAGACGATGAGCGATGAAAAGCTTGAAAGGCTAAGCCCGTATTCTAGTGCTACTGCTAAAGAAATCGATTGGGTCGCAAAAGTTCAAATGCAGGCTGTAGCTCAAAAATGGGTTTGCCACGCTATTTCAAACACTACTAATCTTCCCCAGGACATAGGCGTTAATACTGTGAAAGACATTTACATGACCGGATGGAAGACGGGCTGTAAAGGAATTACTATTTATCGAGAAGGCTGCAGAGATGGAGTGCTGATTTCGGCCGAAGAGACCTCAGAGTCTATTCAGGTTTCAGCACCCAAAAGGCCAGAATTATTAGACGCTGACATTCACAGAGTTTCAATTAAAGATGAAGATTGGACTATTTTAGTTGGTTTGTTAGACGGTCGACCCTACGAAGTTTTTGGGGGTCTTTCGGAGTATGTCGAAATTCCTCGAAAATACGGTGATGCACAAATTAGAAAAAGACATCGCAAAACTATGCCTTCAAAATATGATTTAAGCATAGGAAAAAATGGAGATTCTTTTATAGTCAAAGATATAGTAAAAGTTTTTGACAACCCCAATTACGGAGCGTTTACTAGAACTATTTCATTAGTTTTGAGGCACGGCGTTCCAAATCAATATTTGGTTGAACAGTTGCAAAAAGATAAAAATGCAGACTTATTTTCATTTTCTAGAGTAATCGCGCGCTGCCTTAAGAAATATATTGTTGACGGCACAAAGGTCAGTAACGGTGTAATAGAATGCAATTGTGAAACTGCCGAAGAGCGGCAGATCGTATACCAAGAAGGCTGTGCTACATGTCTTACTTGCGGCATAGCTAAATGTGGATGAATATTTAAATTCATGGCATATTCGCAAAAAGTTATAGACCACTTTGATAATCCACAAAACATGGGGTCATTAGATAAAAAAGATCCCAGCGTTGGAACTGGATTAGTTGGAGCTCCAGCCTGCGGTGATGTAATGAAGCTTCAACTCAAAATAAATGATGCTGGTATCATCGAGGATGCCAAGTTTAAGACTTTTGGCTGCGGCTCTGCAATAGCTTCGAGCTCTTTGATCACCACGTTAGTTA
>Ga0098033_1001323_pt1 | contig 10308 bp, 13 predicted proteins | sample 1_EtaG_FD_75049 | JGI IMG/M metagenome (GOLD analysis project Ga0098033, IMG submission 75049) | Marine viral communities from the Subarctic Pacific Ocean - 1_ETSP_OMZ_AT15124 metaG | ecosystem: Environmental > Aquatic > Marine > Oceanic | place: Pacific Ocean | collected 2015-01-07
AAAAAAGGACGTATGATTGGCTTCCATAACACTAAAACTGGACGCGTCTTTGGGCCCGAAGTTTTTCCATATAAATCTAATGTGTATGTACGATAAATCAAACTAGTTATAAACAAGATGCAGATCACTAAATCCAAATTAAAAAAAATAATTCTAGAAGAAATACAAAATCTTTTGCAAGAAGACATACCAGATTATGCCGGTGAACATACTGTTCCAACGGTTTCACCCAACGCCTTCAGAAAGTGGCTCACCAATATGATTTACGATATGACAGCGTCGAAGGATGTTCCGTCCACGGGCCGAGGGCCCAAAAGCAATTTAAAGGGTATGATGAAACGCGGTAGCCAACCATGGGAATACGAAGAAAAAACGGAAGACGAGCGAGAAAAGTATGAAGCAGCTATAGCCATCGCGGCACTCTTGGGTATACGTCTTCTTCCTTTGCCTCATGTACCCGCCGAACCGGAAAAGCCCCGTCGACCCAGACCCGGCGATGAAGTACCAGAGTGGGCAAAGGAAACAAAAATCCCCGATCCCTTGCGGCCGCTTGAGCGCTCGGAACAAGACCGCCGGCGCCGTCGTGCCAAAGAGGAGCTGCAGAGGCCTCCGCGGAAGCCGGACAGAGGTATACGACGGCTGACTCCCGAGGAAGAGATGCAGCGGAAGTTAGATAAGCTCGGCTGGCGGGTTGTCAAAGAAGAATTACAAAACGTGCTAAATGAATATTATGCGCATCACTAAATCCAAATTAAAAAAGATAATAAAAGAAGAGCTGGAGAATTTAATAAATAACCCCCCATCTCAAGTAGCGTTCGATACTCCCCATGGTAATATTGCAGTTAATGTAAGCTTAGCTACAACTCTTAATGAAAGAGCCCGGGGCCTTATGTTTCACAAAGATCCGCTAGGTGACAAACATGGGATGCTTTTTGACGCGCTTGATGAAAGCGATCAGGGTTTCTATATGAAAAATACCTTTATTCCCCTGGATATGATTTTTATTAATGACTCTCGCCAAGTTGTCGGGATAGTCGAAAATGCCGAACCACATACCCTTACTAGGCGCAGCGTTGGCGTACCCTCTAGATATGTCCTAGAAGTCGATGGCGGATGGTGTGGGCGCAACGGAATTGAAGTTGGCCAAACTGCGCAGTTTTGAGATTTAAATACTACTTATAACATGAAACTTACCAAGCACGAATTAACGCAATTAATAAAAGAAGAACTACAAAACGTTTTACAAGAGCAAGTGCCCAAACCAAAAGCTAAACCAGTACGACCTGAATTACGAATGCCACTAGTACAACGTGTAAATGATTTAGAAGCGAAGTACACTTTAATTGCCGGCATGCTGGGTTTAGAGCCAATTAAGCCAACTGCTGAGCCGGTAGTGTTGCCTCCCGGGTTTGACTCGGATGTTGTATAAAAAAATTTTGTAATCTTACTTTTTTGCCGACTATTTAATATATGCGCCTCACCAAGTCTAAACTCAAGCGATTGATCAAAGAAGAGCTTAAAAACATATTAATAGAAAGGCCCCCCGATCCGTCGTTGCGGCTGTTGCATCCACCACCTGTTGGTTCAATCGCATCATCCACGCCGCGGCCTGCCAAACCCAAATACTCCGGGCCATACCAAACCCCTAAAGAGATAAGAGACCATCTCATGAGAGCCTACCAATGCGGAGATCACAAAACAAAAAAATCAGACGGTTGTGGTGGTATTATGGGCGTTAACGCCAAAGCATGGGTTTGGGAAAAAGGTTACATACGACGAAAATTGCGTTCAATGCGAAAGCGAGATAAAGCAGGAAATTTCATAAAATCTCAAAAAGACGTGGAAAATTGGTATAAAAAACATGTTCTTCCTTATATTCAAATTGCAATAATGGAAACACCGGTTCATCGAATAGACCCATCACTTTCATGGGCGGAACAACAGACCATATGGGCGGACACGCTAAAACGTAAAGGGTTTGAAGGTCCAGGCCTGGCGTTACTTGGCCTTCACACAACCAAGGAAGACCCTCTTCACCCGCGCAGCCAACAGAGCCGAGCTATAAGTGATATTTATATGGGGCCAAGATCCCTCGCTTCTGCTAGCGGCCGGGTAGAGGCCCACGAAATTTTCCACGCAATAGACGCAGCCAGCACGCGCCGTCAGGATGGCCGCCTCCGGAAGGGCCAGCGCGTACGCGCAAAGAAGAGATATCAAAGCGGCCGCGATATCGCAAAAATATGCGAATGCTTCCCGTGGGTATGCGGAGCAAAAGCCGCCGGGCAGCCACATTTTAAATGGGCGCACGAGATTTATGACGCTATATTACTTGGGCGCAGTTATTTGGGAAGATTTTATGTCGGCTCTGATGTAAAAAAGATGCGCGACCCGGCGTTTGCGTGGGAGTTTAGAGGGGTGTCCGATTTACGTAAAGCGCTAACACATACCAAAAAAACAACTTTTAGTGATCCTAAAAAGGGCACCCCACATATGACTGACGCACGAATTGCACATTGCCTTAATCAAATTTCACAAGTAGAAGACCCCAGAAGACGTCTTCGCGTATATGTATAAAATATTTAATTTTAGTTATTTTACAAACTACTTATTATACTGAGGGGCCTCTCTTATGAAACTCACTAAATCTAAATTAAAAAAAATTATTTTAGAAGAAATGCGACGTGTGCTAAAAGAGCAAGAAGCGCCGGCGCTGACTGCAAATCAAATGCGCAAAATGGCCAATGCATTGTGTTTTAAACAAGGAAGAGTTTGGTTTGCAGGACCCAGATCCACCATGGCCCAATCTAATGCTAATATGGCAAAAGCGCGCCGAAACCCGCAGTGGAGATGCCCCGCAAATGACAAATTAGGATTTAAAGATTGGTCTGATGCGCGCAAGCTTGCCGACGCAGACGACGCCGCGGCATTTCAACAATTTATACAGTCTAAAAAAGGTGGCGCGCCAGCCCAACAAGATCAGCCACGGCGAGCTGCCCAACCAACCCAACCACCCGCCGAAAAGCCGCCCAGTGAGGTGCCTAGGCGTTCCAATCGCCGCGGCCTTGACCAAAAAGTGGCCCCTAAGCAGCCAGAATTGAAATACAATGAGAATGAGATTGAGCGCACTTTTGATTGTAGGGGCGCCGAGAACTCTAAACTTGGCACTAAATGGAAAAGGCTTATAAATTTCACACGTGCAAGGCAATCTGCAGGATATTGGAATCCTCTTGCTCCGGTGACGGCGGGAATGAGCCATAAGGAACTCCACGATATATCTAAAGAATTGCTCGCAGTGTCTCCGTGGCTAAAAACGAATAAAATAAAATTGGCGAAAGGGTGCGAACTTCCAATTGCGAAACTCTACAAAGCTCTAGAGCGCCAGCTCAAACAACTCCACTCCAAAAAAAGATCTACACCGCCGCATACCATCAAATACCGAACAGAAGGTGAATATATAATTGCCACCGCCACCACGAAAGATAAAAAACATTCCGCTAAAGGTAAGGCCAGAATTCGTTTTGACAACGAAGACCAGGCCAAAGCGAACGCTCAAGAGCGCGCCACTAAAAAGCTAATACGTAAAACGCATGAGGAACAATAACCCCATGAAGTTAACAAAACTAAAACTAAAACAACTGATCAAAGAAGAGATACAGAACATATTGTTAGAAAATGACCCCCCTCCAGCATCTTATCGAGATAAATTTAGTACTCTTACTCATAAGCCTCTCACCTCCAAAGAAACGGATTTGGTTGTTAAAGCACTTGGAGAAATGCCTCCTTATGAATGCCAAAAATATAATGAAATTAAGCCACCGAAAGCAACTGGATTGTCACCTGAATTTTGGCCGAGACCAAAAGAATGGCCCGCTAGAATAGCTGGTCAAGAAAATCCATGGCCTCCTCGCGATGCGCATAAATGTACAAAATGGCTTATTTCATGGACTCGAAACAAGCGACGAGAATTGGCAACGCCCACAAAAAACCATGACGGCCGATAGAATCAAAATAATATTATTTTAAGACTTTACTTTTATACATAACTAGTTATAGTGCAAAAGGAGCACCCCTATGAAACTAACAAAATCCACTATCATTCAATTAATTAAAGAAGAAATACAGAGCACTTTGAAGGAAGCTAGCTGGCGCGTCCGCGGAAGACTGCGTAAAAAAGTTAATGCAGCCTGTTTCAAAGGCGGCGTAGTCACGAAACGCGGTATTCGGAAACTTAAAAGTGGTGGATGCCCACAGGATCCCAATATCACCTATGAAGATTTTGGCCTTGCGCGTAAAGCAGCGCACAGAGGCGATGCCGCAGAGGTCAATAAATTGTTGAATAAATTACCAACTCGACAAGTAACAGGCGGTGGCAAAGGGCCGCCGGCCCAAGAATATCCCTATCCCGGTACCGGCGGAATTCCCGAACAAAAACCTCTTGTCAGCGGAGTCGATCAAGCAATAGTGGCAAAAATTGCAGAATTGGACGAGATGATTAAGTTTCTTAGAAAATTGGTTGTAGGATTCGAGGGATTCAGAGGCAAAGAAAGTACAATCGCAGGAACGCAAGAACATCCTGTACAAAAAAACCCGGCAAAAGCCAAAAAAGCAAGACAAACACTTCACTCACTTCTTGTGCTAAGAGCCAAAATCGTAGACAGAGCAAATGCAACCGCAGGAAAAGAGGCCCAGACCGATTTACTTCCAGAAATAGACCGCCTTCTGAAACAGTACGAGGCTCAAACGCGCGCGCGATCCTAGGAGCACACTCTTCATGAAACTTACCGAAGATACACTCAAGCAGCACATCAAACAAGTTCTCGCAGAACAAAGCCGCTATCCGATGAAGCGATCTAAAGACCCACAAGCTCAAAAAAAGCAACGCTTTGAAATTAACGCAGCATGCTACGGTTGGCTCCGAGAGCCGGTTAAACCGGGAGATTTAGGAAAGCCAAACAGAGTGTGGGGGGATTGCATCGAGAAATCTCTTATAACCAAAGAAGAGTGGCGTCAAGCTCGCCGTTTGAACTGGAACGGTGATTTAGCCGGCGCGCAAAGAATTTTAGATGGCGGCGCAGGTAAAACAGAAAAAGATCCGGCCGTCGCGTGCTATGAAAATTGTATGCTAGGAAAAGCGGCGTCGGCCGAATTATGTCGCAACCTTTGCAGCGATTTTAAGCCAGAAGCGCAGGTAAAACCAGAAGCGCCACACACGCATCTACCCCCAGCGGCCCGGCGTCCACCAGAAGAATCATCGCGGTTCCCTCGCGATCCCATCGATACCACGATCGCGCAAACGCTGGCGCCGCGGCACGCGCCAGAAGAATCATCGCGATTCCGGCGCGATCCCATCGATACCACGAGAAAAAGAACACCTTGGGATCTCTTATATGATCTAGCCAAAGATGATGCAAAAATAATAGCACAAATTGCGCGTTGGCAAGAAGAAAATAAAAAAATTGGTAATTTAGGATTGCCGCGCGGACCTAGAAGAGATCGCTACGGCCGGCGACCAATCACCGGTCGCGGAAATTCTGATCCTGGATATCAATTTGTTAGAGACATGCTCCAAGCCGCAGGATATAAAGTTTCAGATGAAGAGTGGGATCCATCTAAATGGGAACACCACTCCACCACAACACTTCCAACATTTGATCCAAAAACGGGACGGTCTGTGCCTATAAAAGAAAGCGTTGCATATAGCAGTTTTCCTGAACAACAAAAACTTCATGAAGGCTGGAAAGACTATTTAGAACCAAAATGAGACACTCTTTATGAAACTTACTATATCAAAAATAAAAGAAATCATCAAAGAAAATCTAACCGAGAGCCAAATTGATCTTCTATTGGAGGGCGACGGCGACATAGAAGATCTTACAAAAAAGTGTCGCGACGACCCGGGCGGGGCATGTTTCGACTTGGCTGTTAAATATTATGAAGGTAAGGATGTTGAAAAAAGCGACCGGAAAGCGCTTAATTTTTTTAAAAAAGGGTGCGGTAGGTGGATCACTCCGATGGGCGAAACTGAACGGGAATGGGAGCCAACAGACTGGAACCGGCGAACGCCCCATCCGCGCGCGCCCATCAACACTGGTGTTAGTTGTTTGAATGCCGGTATCATGTACGAGAAGGGACAAGGCGCTCCATGGGACAATAGAAAAGCGCTGTTTTATTATAAAAAGGCCGAGGCCGCGGTCAACCCGGACGGGACGAAAAGTATAAAGAGAATAAAAAGAAAAATGCGCAGACCGGAGCAGAAGCCCGGAGAAGTCAGCATGGAAGACAAAGTAGAGAGATGGCTAGATCCCCAATACGATAAAGAGGGGAACCCAATCCCTCCAACGCCGGTAAAAGGCCGGTGCCCCGACAAGCCGTGCCCAGAGGGGCAAATATGTGAAGAAGATGGAGATGACCTTAAGTGTGTTGATGGTAAGGACTTTTGTGATCTTGGCCCAGATCGACGCAGCAGTGGCGGCCGATTTAAATCGTTTTCGGTAAAAGACGCGTACTTTCGAGAAGTTATGTCGTTTTTAGATTGCACTGCCGGTGTACCTGTTGGAGTATTAGATGATTGGGAGGAGACGTCCTTTCCCAACATTACTACCCACCTGAAATGCGCATCTGGCGACGAAGCACTAAAATGGATATTTGACAAATACAATATCAAATACACTCACTCGGCTCAAACGAAGGGCATATATGTAGTTGGTACCGATAGCTGGAAACCCGGCACCGATATTCGCAGAATAAGCGATCTCCACACCGAAGAATGCCAGGGATACCGCGCGAACCCCTTTGAAAAGAAAAAAGAACCAGAAGAAAAGACCGAAAAAGAACCAGAAGAAAAGACCGAAAAGGAAGAATGGCCCATTGTACTCCCCAACGGTCGTCGATGTAAGCCCACGAAAGATCCTGGGAAATTGGAATGTGAGGATCCCCATGAGACCGGCGAAAATCTTGGCCCATGGAAGGATGTCCCCGTTAACCCGGGAGATATAGGAACAGGACGTTTACCAGGTGAGGAGCCCGGACCACATCAGTGGAAAATACCTGGTGAAACTTCAGTTCCATTGCGCAGATTGGTTGTGGGCCCATCGCGACGCGTTTGTTCGCAGCCATGTGGCTCTCCGCCTTCATACGATCTTTTATATTGTTTGGCCCAATATCACTCCAACACCAAAGAAGTAAATAAAAATATCGACGCAATAAAGAAAAAATTACAAGGTAAATTACCACGAAAAAAACAAAACCTTATGCCGTGTCCCGGCGCCGCTCTGCCAGGAGGTGACGAGCCACTATGCGATTACGGCGAAGAAGAATATGGGTATGAATACATTACAAAAATATTACAGCATGCTGGTTATGGGGTCCCTGCGGGCAGTTGGCCCGCGGTCGGCAAAAATCGTCGCCGGCTGGGCGGGACCCATGATTGGCCGACAAAACCGATCCCCATGGAGAAATGGAAATATCATGGACCAAGGCCGTGCCCGTGGGAAAAACAGACGAGACCTAAAATAGAGCCGACAACAAAACAAAAGAGAAGGACTCCAGAGCCGGCTCCGAAACAGAAAAAGCCCTCAGACACCCGAAAAAGTATACCTCCTGCGAATCCGAATGCAAATTACGTTATTTCTTTTCTTGTAAAGCCCGGCTATGGATTTTACCAAATACTTAGAGACATGGGACTTCTTAAAGGGCGTACAAGGAAACAAAGAAGAGCTTTGATAAAGAAGCTTCGAATAGCTTTTGAGGGGCGCATGATTACCACTAAAGATATTGTTCACCTCGACGCCGAAGGAAATCTTACAGTTGAGAAGCCCCACGGTTGCGTATTAAAAAGACCGCTCGAAAAGAACAGCCAAGGCTGGTATATATGCGCCGATAAACAACCAGTAAGAGAAAATATAGATTTTAGTAGTTTTCCGGAATATCAAAACTTTTTTGAGAATTGGAAAGAACATCTAAACAAAGAGTAGAGCTATGAACCCAAAAGTAAAAGAATTAATTAATACAGTTAAAAAGCTAATTAATGAACTTGATGACCTTGATTTAGAAACGCCAAGTCAACCATACAAGTCAAGTATTGATCCGCATGCGTTTGATGTGGTTGATATGGCTGGATATGCCGGCCAAGAATACGGCGGCTTTCCTGAGCCAATTATCAAAATGGAAGACGAACTATAATTAAAGTATTTTAGTCTAGCAATAACTAATTATAATATGCAATTAAGCGAAACACATCTTAAACATATCATCAAAAAAGAATTACGTAGTCTATTAGAGCAAGAACAAGAGAAAAAATATCCATGGACTGACATAGAGGCCAAGGAAGAGGCAAAAATAAGATATAATTATATAATTAGAAATCCTGTCGGAAATCCGCCCAATCCCAAAGATCGGTGGCATAACAAAAAAACTTTAAAAGATCTGTGGAGGAAGTTAGCCCAGCTCGGCGTCGCAGACAACCCTGAGCGCCCACGCAACGTATCGTGGGATTACGTAGGCAGGATGATAGATCCTGATTGGGATCCGCAAGATCCCCCCCATTGGATTCCTCCCGTCAGCCAAGCTGTCTGCTCAGAAATAAAAAAATTGCTTGGATCTACTTTTGATGAAATCGGGGATTGTTATCCACAAAAACCTATAAATGTTAATGTACAATCGGACCATACACTTAAGCTCAAAATGACGCCTTTCCGCCCCAATCGCCCCCCGCTATCTGAGTACGAAATATGTGTTAAACAACGAGAAGCCAAAAAAGCGCAGTTAAAAGCTAGTGGCTTAGAACCTGATTATATAGACATGGAGTTAGCCATGGAACTAGCGTTGTTTCTTACCTCCTTAAAACTGGCCGCGGCAGGTGTACTTACTGGCTTGATGGCTAACCCATACACATTAATTGCCCTGTTTGGCGCCAGCGTCGTAATGATGGCATTTGATATAATGGAATCGGATTGCGAAGATCTTCTAGAAAAGTCATATCACGAAGAAAAAGGCGTTAATCCCAAAGCGTCTGGCGCTAGTAGGTCAATTATGCCGCCGATGTAAAGATGTAAAGACTAGAAAAAAAATTAATTGATAAAACAAAAAACTCTTAAAATTATTTTTATAATATGTTTAAATACTACATATAACGTTATAAAGGAGATATAGTTATGGTAACATCTAATGATAACCAACTCAAACAACAGGCTCAACAAATAAAAGATCTAAGCGCGCGCCTTAGTAGTTTATCAGCAGCCAATTCTAAATTGCTAGACGAGGTCGCCACTCTTAAAAGCAATTATAATCGTCTCGTCGAAGATGTAAGCGCACGACTCGAAGTGGTTCATGAAAAGATATTTCGATAAAGAAAAAAACCCCTCACGAATAAAAAAATTTATTGATACAATTAAAATGTTTCTCTTAATGGAATAATATTATGCAACAACAACCAAAAATGAACATAGATTTAAGCAAAGCAGAAGATATTGGATGCGACAAGTGTGAGAATTTGTATTTTTCACCCGTTGTTATGATTAAAAGACTCTCGGCTCTTTTATCACCCACGGGCCAAGAAGTTAAATTCCCGGTTCAGCTATTTCAATGCACCTCTTGTGGTGCTGTAGAAAGTCCCTTTTCTGAATAGTTAAACTATTTATAACATGTCGTTCTCATTCAAAAAATGGAGAAGCTTTATCACAGAATCAAAGCTTCGCGTATTTGACTTTGATGATACCCTTGTAAAATCTCAATCTAAAATAAAGATAACACGACCAGACGGCTCAATCGAAGAATTAACGCCTGGAGAATATGCTATCGAGGGCGAAGATCCAGAAAATGAATATGATTTCTCAGAATTTGAAGAAGTTATCGACCCTCAAGAGATTGAAAAAGTCACAAACATTCTAAGAAATGTTATAAATGCTGGAACGGATGGTCGTGAAGCGGTTATTTTAACTGCTCGTAGGCCTGTCTCTGAAGATGCAATTAAAGATTATCTTGAAGAAATAGGAATTGACACTTCCGGTATAACTTTTGTTTTGCTAGGAGATGCAGATCCTTTAGCGAAAAGCGAGTGGATTGAAAATAAAATAAAAGATGGCGCCACAGATATTTTATTTTTAGATGACTCCGGCAAAAATGTTGATGCCGTTTTAGATTTAAAACAACAATACCCAGATATTAAAATTGATGCTCGGCAAGTAAGATACGCTGAAGAACTTCCAGAACAAGTCCCGCCCAAACAAGTTGACCCAGAAATAATTGATATGATTAAAGAATATGTTGGGCTGCCAATCAGAGCAATGTATTTGTATGAAAATGATACCA
>Ga0098033_1001325_pt1 | contig 10306 bp, 19 predicted proteins | sample 1_EtaG_FD_75049 | JGI IMG/M metagenome (GOLD analysis project Ga0098033, IMG submission 75049) | Marine viral communities from the Subarctic Pacific Ocean - 1_ETSP_OMZ_AT15124 metaG | ecosystem: Environmental > Aquatic > Marine > Oceanic | place: Pacific Ocean | collected 2015-01-07
CACGGCAAGCCCAAGTGCGACTGGGGCCATGTCGAGGACATGGTTTCCGAGGACGGTGAAGCCCTCACCGCCGAGGAGATCAAGGAAGTCGAGAAGGACCTTGACCGGCAAATCCTCACTGCCGAGAACATTGCCAAGGGCAGGGGGCAGATGCCTGCCGCCGTCAGCGAAGCGGTCGACAACCTGATGAACCCGTCGCAGGACTACCGTGAACTCCTGAAGGATGCCCTCCAGGATACCACGCCTCGTGACTTCTCGTTCGCCAGACCCAATCGCTTCTACCTCCAATCCAACTTGGTCATGCCGACGACCGAGAAGGAAAACCTGGGGCATGTCGGTGTCTTTGCCGATGCCTCTGGATCAATCAATCGGAATGAGTGGACCCAGTTCATGTCGGATGTCTTCTCCATCTTTAACGAGATGGAACCGGAAATCCTGACGATGATCCAGTTCGACAGCGTTGCCGGTGAACCTCAACAGTTTGATCTCGGTGACGAGATCGATCTGACCCGCCACCACTCTGGCGGCACCACCTTCAAGGTCGCCTTCGACAAGGCCGAGGAACACGGTCTCGACAACGAGTTCGATGTCGTTCTCTTGTTCACCGATGGTGGCGACTACACCTACCCAGATCACGAGCCTCCCTATCCCGTGATCTGGTTAACTACCGGTGCCTTCATTGGCGGCGATCCCCCATTCGGTCGGGTCGTCCAGGTGAAGTACGCAAGCTGACACCAGCAGGGTATGCCTGGGCAACCGGGCATACCTTGATGCTGCCAGCATCATCCCGCAACCAACCTGCGAGGTCATCATGACTTCCCTTTACGCCCAACTCGAAAAGCAGACCGACTACTACGCAATCGCACCAATCGTGGCCCACGTCAGTCGCGAGTTCGACGGTCACATGTACCGTGTCGATACCGTCCTCAACTTCCACATTGCCGTCAACGGTCGCCAGGGTAGAGCCGACCACTCCGAGGACTACATCCACACGCTCTATGTGGATGGGCGTCTCTATCAGGATGCCTACGCCAGGGACCTGGGCTATCCCGGATGCCGTGTCGATGCCTGGATGCGGCAGGACCCCAAGTTCTGTGGTGGTTGGAAGAGAGAGGACTGGCCCCTCATCAAGTCCCGCACCAGTGTCGCGTCTGTCCGCAAGTTCATCGCCGAGATGGTCTTCGACAACCTCGAAACGGTCATGGCCTTCCGCAAGGCCGACGCCAAGAAGATGGCTGACGTTCACGCCGCCATCGAAGCCATCGCCAGCACCTGACATCAACAGGATGCGTCCCCCCCCCGGGGACGTATCTTGGTGCTGCCAGCACCGCCACTATGTGGCTCCTCCAGCCCGGGAGATTAAGCATGTCCCGTACTCGCCGACGCGATCAGTTCGGAACCTTTCACCGCGACGGCAACCCCTCCTTCTGGATGTGGGTCCGCCAGACACCAAAGGCCTTCCGCGCTGAGTTCAACCGCAAGGAACGACGCACCGCCCGTGTCGCTCTTCGCGATCCCTGCAACCATGACCAGACGCCGCTGGACCTGATCTTCAGGACCAAGCTGCCCTGGTATCATTAGGAGGACACCATGGGATTTTTCTCGTGGAATTGCGCCAAGACCGGGGAACCGATCCTGGCGGGAGACGGCATCGAATGGCCGAAGGAAGTCCAAGCCAACACCCAGGTCGTCTACCTCACGCCGAACGGCTCTGTCGTTCGAGGCGAGTACGACGGCTACGGGCGCGTCAACGGCACCGATGTCACGCACCGCTACAGCGATGCTGACGTTCGTGACGGCGGCGCCGACAAGGAGCCGGTCCTGGTGATCGCCAAGTATTACGACGGCGAGAAGTTCGAGGACCTCAAACCGTCCGAGCACCAAGCCGAGCAGGGCTACTTCTGGGATGACGACGAACTCCTGGAACACGTCCGCACCCTCCGAAAGACGAGGGGGGAGCTTGACCAGAACGGGTCGATGCAGGTCAGCGGTTCGGCAGACGGTCTGGTCCTGCACGTGAACGGGATCGGAGTGGTCGCCCGGATCGAACCCCGGGATGAGGACACCGACGCCCACAACTCCAACCTCATCGCCACCCGGTACAACTGCTTCCCGGAGGCCAGTCGGGCACTCATCGCTGCCGAGGCAGTGATGAAGGAGTGTGCCGAAGACCTCTCCGAAAACGCCGGTCGGGTCGTCCTGAGCCGGTGCTCCAAGAAGCTCTTCGAGGCCGCCAAGCAAGCCCGCCACACGATGGAGCGGACTGGCCTGGAACCAAAGGAGGGTTGATCCATGAAGTGCATGGTCTGCAACGACTGCTTCCAGTGGTGTGCCGACGAGCAGATCGAGGTCCTCCAAGATCAGATCAACGATCTGAAAAACGAGAAAAGGGCTGGGAAATAATGGCCCGGAAAAACAAACCGACGCCGAAGCCGAACGCCTCCTCGACCACCAAGAGGATCAACGCCAAGAAAACCTTGGCCCTCTCGCAGATCGAGGAGGCGACCTTCCTCCGCAAGAAAGACCCAGACGGGGCGATCCTTCTGCTCGATCTTGCGAACACCAACCTGTTCAGGATCAAGAACCTCATCCTGGACCCTGACGGAAGGGGAACCCGAAGATGAACGACAACCAGCCCTACTTCACGACGACCCCCATCACGGTGACACGCATCCTCCACCTGGAGGATTTCGTGCGCCTTGGTGGAACCGACGAGGTCGGTGACGGGAAGTCATACGACATCATGTATGACGACTGGCAGGAATTCCTCCGCCAGCACGGCGAAGTGTCGATGCCGTTCACCGTCGCCTTCGTGCAGGACAACGCCGAGCACGCCGGAGAATTGCGTGTGATCTGAACTTTCAACCCCCCTCCCTTTACAAAGTAAAGGGAGGGGGGTTGAACACTTTCCAAATATTTTTCGTTTAAGTATTCCCCAGCCAGCACTCACAGAAAGGAACCGCCATGCCATCGTTATCCAAGTTCATGGTCGTCTTCGCGGACCACCATGGGACCAAGTTCGTTAGAGCCTTCGACAAGGAAGAGGAGGCCCTCTCCAACATCGAGCACATCGACGCCACCCTCAACCCAACTCTCTATGTGGAACGAGGTCGGCGCCGCATGTTCACGTGCGACGAGTGCGGGCATCAACAGCCCTACGTCATCCTCGAAAAGAAACTGCCCTGCCACTTGTGCGACGGGGCAATGTACCCAGCGTGATCTTCATGACCCAAGAAGGACGACGGGGGAGCGTCCTTAAAACCTCCCCCAATTCCCTAACAACAAAGCGAGATACACAACCCGCCATGAAAAGGCACATCACCATCGACATCGTCACGTCCTCGACTATCGAGGATGTGCTCACCGCGTTGTCCCTACTCAGCGACGACGCAATCATCAACATCCAAAGCAAGCCCCACGTGGCCCCGCTCATCGAGCAGCGGGACGACGGCGGGTTTGCTCCGGCGAACCCTGGGGTGACGGTCTCTCAATCCGCACCCCTCCCCGGGCTTGTGGCTCAGCCGACGCAGGTTGAGCTTTACTTGGGCACGGCATCCGCAGCGAAGCCGTGGACCCGCGATCCTCGTCTCGTTTGGGACAACCAAAATCGCCGGATCGATACCGACCCGACCCTTGAGAACATGGGTCTAACCAAAGATCAACTCTTCGCCATGCGGGCGAAGATCGGCACCCTTGAGCATGCGACCAAGATGTCCATCTCGAAGAAGGGATACTACGACAAGGTTGGTCGCACTCCCAGCACCCGTCCGGCGCTGGGAAAACCCTGGACCAAGCGCGACTAATGGAACAGGAACGATTGGCCGACAAGGCCGACCGCCTGTCTCATCAGTTGGGAGCCTTTGGGTCTGCGCTTCGTCAGGCAAAGGACCCGGACTTCGTTCTCCTGTGGCAACACAAACTGGCGCAGGCTTCCCGCGAGGCTCAACGCCTCTTCAACACTGACGTGAAAGGAGGTGCCGATGGCATCCACCCAAGGTGATGACCCCGGATGTCGCGCTAAGCCAGCGACAATCCGAGCCACGGTCCTCATCCCATCCGACATCTACGAGACCCTCAAAGCCGTCGCTTCCAAGGAGCGAAGGTCGGTCTCCTCGCAAGTCGTTGCATTCATCGAGCAAGGCTTCGCCAAGATGCGAGAGGAAGAATAGAAAAAGGGCGGCCCCGCAATGGGGTCGCCCTCTTCCTTCTCCCCCCACGATGATCCCCTCAAGCTCCCGAGATTGTATCCCCGTGCCAACCCTTACGCCTGCAATACTGCTTGACCACCGTCCAGGACCGACCGACCGCCCACCCCAGGATCGGGGCCGCCGTGACCACTCGACCCTTGTCGACCGCGAGACCCGCGACAAAGTGCGGCGCCGTGATGGTCCACCATGTCATATCTGGACTGAACTCCAGTCGATCACGTCCGTATAAATCCCGTTGACCGGATTGTATTCGAGCTTCGCCGATCCGACCTTCCCCATCCATTTGAAGCGGACCTTCCAAACGTGGACCTCGACCATGTCGTCCTTCTGGATGACCGGGATGCGATCCCCCCACTCGTCTGTTTTGAGGGGGGAGTGCATCCATGGCCGAGCAACAGTCACACCGAAGTCGGCCTTGCCGAACCAAGCGGCACTGCCGGAGATATCATAGCCTTTCGGCACCGGTATCCCGGAGTTGCCCTCCGCCCGCATTTTTGTGGGATGGGCGACGAACCAAACGTGCAGATCATGGGCGACGGCAAAAAACTTGAGCTTGGTCAGCACGCTCGAAATCTCGTTCGTCTCGGTGTCGTCCTTGGGCATCTCGATGTAGTTGAACGGGTCGATGATCAGGCCCCGTATCCCGAGGCGGAGGCATGCTGTCGCCGCCCGCTCCAGGATACTTTCGATGGTCGAGGGTTCACCATCCGCGTGGTCGATGAAGGCGAAGTGCTCGTTGATCCAGGTCAAGGCACCGTCTCTTTCGGAGGCGGACATCCGAGTGGTCGGCCCATCGAAGAATGGCTTGCCTGTGTATTTCTCAGCCAGCTTTGGGATGTGGTAGGAGGGCGGGTTCTCGAATGAGCAGACCCCGAACTTCCAGCCGAGGTTGCGGGCCAGATTGTACATGACGGCATCGAAGAACTCGCTCTTCCCTGACCCGGGAATACCTGTAACGACCGTCACCATGCCTGGACTGACCGAGTAGATTTCATCGATGTCCGAGAAGCCCGTCTTCTCTCCCTGCCCCGGCCCCTTGGCGTAGAGATTGAGGACCCTGTCCTTGTAGTGGTCGGCACCGAAGAGACCGGCGACCGGCCACGGCACCGCCCGGTCAATAATTTCCTGGACCGTCTCCGAGCCGTGCTTGAGCAGGACATCGTTCAGGTCCTTGCATTCGTCAGGGTATTCGACCGTCCAGCATTTTGCCTTGCCGACCCGCCGAGCGATCTCCTCCGCGAGAGCGTGCCCAGGTTCGTCTGCGTCTGTGCAGAGGATGACCTTCTGAGCCTTGTTGATCTGATCCTTGGCCCGCCAGAGATAAGCGAATGTCTTGTCGTCCTTGGGATCGACCCGGCCTTCCTTGACCTTCAGCGGGGCGCCGGTCGGGACGCTGGTGGCATTCGCTACTCCGGCATGCATGGCCGTAAGCGCGTCCATCTCTCCCTCGCAAATGATTAATGGCAATAGGGTGCCGTCGAAGTTCTCAAGCTGGACCTTATCGATATTCCAGAGGCTGGTGGCGGACCCATCGAACGAGTAGTCCTTGGGTTCGATGCAGCGGTGCTTGACACCCACTGCCTCGCCGTCAACCATGTACGGGAAAGCGATCCCCTCCGCCTCACCCTCGACCTTGCGGAAGTACCTCATCTCGGAGAACAACCCCGCCCGGTCACAGGTCTTGCGGCTGATCCCTCGATGAGCCAGGAAGGCGGCGGCTCTATCAGAAAGTTCCCCAGCCACCAGCCGCAGCGGGACGACCTCCCTGACCGGCGCGGGCTTAGCCTCTAAGCCATCCCGCCAGATGTGACCGGTGGCGCCGCAGTGCCAGCAGCGGTAGGTGATATCCTTTGCCGTGACCTCGACGCTCAGGGGCGTGTCACGCTTGTTCTTCCGCTCCTGGACGCAGTGCGGGCAGACGATACGGTTCTGGCCTTCTCGCAGTCCCTGCCGGATGATCCAGGTATCCTCGCGTGAGAGTTCCTGGTGCATCTTAAATCCCAACCCCCACAAGGCCAGGATTACGAACGGTAGGGGATACCAGAAAATATTTTATATTTTCATGTACCCAAAGCAAGATGGTACCAACTGGTACCAAGAGGTACCTCGTGCGCGTATGCGCGGGGGAGCCTTGCTCGAACAAACGCCAGTCGAACAAAACTGGTCCAACTATGTGGATTTCGCTTGACGGGGAAATGTTGGGGAGATAGGGTCGCTTCATCGATCAGGGCCTTTCCTTGGTTGTGACCTGTCCGGGTCTAAGTTTTGTCCCCCGAAGCATCCCCCCGCTTCGGGGGACAGTTCGTTCGGGGGTCGATACTGCTCCCCCTAGATTTTTCAGTCAAGCACCAATTCGGCTATTTTGATTTCAGCCCGAGGGTAGTCCCGGTCGAGGCCCCAGGTGACGAACTTGGACTTGATCTGGCGGTCGTTCGCGTAGATGAAACCTTGCATTGCATCGAGTATAATGCTCTCGTCTAGGTCGGAGCGACGGGTCGAGTAGTAAATCTCGATGGCCACAAACAAATCACATGTCAATAGAGGGTCCAGAGTAGGACATTGGTAGCCGAAAGCCTGAACATACGCGAGAGCCTTCGCCGACTTGATGAACCGGTTCTTGCCTTTGATCTTGACGAACCGACGCCTGTTGGCCTTGGATGCTGGCTCACCATCGACCACAAATTCAACCAACCATGGGTGAATTGACGGGTCGAATTTACCTATTGCCATCGAAACTCCCCTCGTGTATGGTCCTCGTCTGTTCTAACGCCTGCGAGGTCTCCGGCAGTGAAACTCAACAACCAATATGGTCTACCACAGACGCTGATAAATCTCCACAACAAGCAGCGCCGAGAGTACGCCGAGACCAAAGACACCGCCGATATGTCGGTGACCCAACTGATCCGATCCCCCCGCATCGACCTCCTGAGAAAAACCCATTGGCACGAGATGGAAGAGGATATCGCCGACAGATTGTGGGCAATCCTGGGCACCGTGATCCACAGGATTATGGAGGAGGGAGGCGACGAAATCCATCTCACCGAAGAAAATCTCCGCACCGTCCTCGAAGGCTACGAGATCAAGGGCGGTATCGATGTCGTCAAGAAGGGTAACCGGTTCAAAATCCTCGACTACAAATTCACCCGGGCGATCAAATTCCAAAAGCAGGACTACACCGATTGGGAAGAGCAGTTGAACCTATATCGGTGGCTGGCCTGGAAGGTCCTGGGCTTCGATATTGACGAGCTAGAAGTGGTGATGTTCGTCAGGGATTTCGCCCAGGGGTTCGCCGACACCCAGAAGAATTATCCCCGCGCCTCTGCCGTCCCAATCAAGATCAAGATGTGGCCCCTGGAAAAAGCCGAGGCCTTCCTGCGGGAGCGTATCCTCATGCATCAGGACGCCCGCCGCGCTGTCGAGTGGGGCGAGGACCTCCCCCTCTGTACCGACGAGGACAGATGGAAACGCGGCTCTAAGTGGATCGTGATGAAAAAGGGTGGCAAGCGGGCCGCCAAGATCGCGAAGGACGCCAAGGAAGCTGGCGAGTGGAAAATGTCAAAGAAGAAGCCCGACGACTACGAGGTCATCGAGCGCCACGACAAGCCGTCTCGATGCATGGGCGTCAACGGCAATGGGTACTGCGGGGTCGCCAAGTGGTGTGACCAGTGGCAGGCCGACAAACACAATTACGAAGAGGACAAAGACGATGCGAGTTAATGTCTATAGCGAAGAGATCGGCGGGGTGATGCTCACGAACGATGTCACAGCAAAGGACGGGAAGAAATATGTGGGGGTCAAATTCATGGCGACCTCCGATGGCGACACCGCCGTCACCTTCTGGGTTGCAGTCGAGGAGGCCCGCCGCCTGGAACGTCTTTTCGAAAACGGGAAGCGGCTCATGGCGGACTACCAGGAGATGGGGCAATGACTGAGGTTATGGTGACCGGGGCGAGTATCCCCAAGAGCATTGCCGAGGCAGTGCTGAAGACGCAGGCGGACCTGGGGACACTGACCAAAGACGACACTAACCCCTTCGCCAACTTCAGCTACGTGTCCATCGACAAATACTACGAGATCGTCGCTGCGGCAGCGACCAAGAATAAACTCTCGTGGTTCTGCCAGGAGGTTCTGGCCGACGTGGTCCTGATGAAGGTGAAGGACGGAGAGAACGTCAACGCCTGCCGGTTCAGCTACCTGTTCACCATGTTCCATGGGGACGGTAATGTGGTGCCGGTCTACGACAAGATCACGATCTTCCATCCTCTCCAGGGCGCCCAGACCTCTGGCGCGGCAGCGTCCTACGCCGAGAAGCTGTTCATGCGGAAGGCGTTCAAGGTGGTCACAGGAGAAGGCGGGGACGCCGACGCATCCCCTGGGTTCGATGATGATCTCCCTGATGCTCCGGCGCCAGCCCCCGCTCCTGTCGCCGCCGATCTGCCGGACGATACTCTTGCCCAGCCAGAGCCGGAAGAGACCGTCGAGGATATCCCCGACACCGGGACAGAGAATTCAGAGCCGGACCCCCAGACCTCTGAGACCAGGGACCCGACGATCCCCGACGACCCTCCCCATGACGCCGCTACCGGGGAGGTCATCGATCTGAAGGACTGGTACGAGGAGCGGGTCGGTGCCCCGCCACTGTTCAACGAGATCAAGGCGCCGAACGAAGCGCCCTGGGAGATCATCTTCGAGGTCTTCCAGACCTTCCTCCCGGACTGCAATACCTTCGAGTTGACCAAGGAGTTCTGGGTCACAAATACGAAGGCCATCGAATACATGAAGGATCATTCGCCGGAGCACCACGTCACCTTGGTGAAGATGTTCAAGGAACACCAGACGAAGCTCCAGGAAGAAGCAAAGAAATAGGAGGCCCCATTGGCCGACAGCAAATACGGATCGGGAGGGATACTCTTCCCCAACGACCGCCGCACCAACGACCGCCAGCCGATCATGCATGGCGACATGACCATCGAGAAGGAAGACCTCCGCAAGATGTTCAAGGAGGCTTCCGAGGGCAAGGAAGTGAAGCTCCGCCTCGCTTGTTTCGTCCGCACGGGACGCAGGGGCAAGTTCTATTCCATTGCCGTCCAACTGATGAGCGAGTGGGAGGCCGAGCGGGACGCCAAGAAGGCGCAGGAGGGCCAGCAGACGCCGCAGTCTCAACAGCAAGGCGATCCATGGGACACCCCTAATCAAGCACGACAGGGGCCACAGGGCGACCTAGACGATGAAATTCCTTTCTGAAATGGTATTTCTTGTTATTCCTGGGCAGGCCCGCTACCCTTCGCAGCATAAAACCATGTATCGCGTGCGGTATGCGGAAGCCGTTGACGGATTTCTACAAGCATCCCGAAACAAGGGATGGGCGGCTAGGGAAGTGCAAGGAATGCTGCAAAAGCCAAGCCAGCGTCCACGGGAAGCTCCCCCATGTCCTTGCCAAGGGGCGGGTTCGCAACGCTCTTCCTCACAGGGTCGCCGCCCGAGAAGCCTACGCTCAGACAAAGCGAGGCCGGGAGACACAGGCAGCCGGGAAAAAAGCCTGGATCAAGCGCAACCCCGAAGCCTACCGAGCGCACAACACCCTCAACAATGCCATAGCGGCAGGTAAGCTCACCCGAGGCCCTTGCGAAATATGCGGAGCCAAAGCTCATGGGCACCACGAGGACTACTCGAAACCTCTGGAGGTCATATGGCTCTGTCACCTACATCACCGGGAGCATCACGCCAAGTGACCTACGTCGATCACATTCGTTCCCTCCCCTGCCTCGTGTGCAAGGCCCATGGTGTGGACGCGCATCACATGATGGTCCTTGGCGGCAGGGGAATGGGGATGAAGTCACCCGACGACACGTGCGTGCCCCTCTGCCATGAGCATCATATGGAACTGCACGCCCAAGGGGATGAGTATCGGTTCTGGGACTTCCACGGTGTGAACCCTATCGACTGGCGCGACAAGGAACTGGAATGGTGGGAGCGACACCAGAACGCCAAGGACGTGCTGCGGATGAGGATCGATAATGCCGGTCACTGAGAAGTTCGTCACCGACGAATACCACGAAGGCAAGATGGCCTACGAAGACGGCCACGACATCACGACC
>Ga0098033_1001327_pt1 | contig 10295 bp, 10 predicted proteins | sample 1_EtaG_FD_75049 | JGI IMG/M metagenome (GOLD analysis project Ga0098033, IMG submission 75049) | Marine viral communities from the Subarctic Pacific Ocean - 1_ETSP_OMZ_AT15124 metaG | ecosystem: Environmental > Aquatic > Marine > Oceanic | place: Pacific Ocean | collected 2015-01-07
AAACTTAAAACTATCCTTACCAAGTACTTCTAGATCCTTATTAAGCTGATTTGACGACGAAGTGTAGCTTTTCCAGTCAGTTTCTACTTCATGCCTGCGTTTATTCTTTTTTCCCTTTAGAGGAGGTCGCTTTCTAATGGATTTACACTGCTTTTTACCAATATACTTCTTGTCATTAGTAAGATTTGTTATCTTATAAATGAAACCGTAAGGTAAATCCGTACCCTCTTCGAGTACCCCCTTCCAATGTCCCAAATCACTCAATCGTACTCTTTCTCTATACTGTAATTAAACAGCGCCTTATATTCCTCTGGGGCCTCCCGTAGATCAAGCTCGCGTACCGGTAAGGTATCGTGCGTGCCTGCCTTAATGCGGTCGGCAACATCCGGTAGACTTTCGTATTTTGAATTAGTAGCCTTGTCTACCCTATGATTACCATCTAAAATACTTTTCCAGTTACCTTCCATATCTACTACTACAATTACAGCATGCTCTAAATTTGCCGCTTTTACTCTTTCAGGGTCTCTATCATCAGCTATTATGATAGCCTTTAATTTATCAGTGCTTTCCTCCTTTACAGGTACCTTTTTCTTGTCTAGATATTTAAGAACTTCTTTAATAGTAATTTTTATATCACCATCTTCCCAGCTAGTGTTTAGACCTTTTGGTTCATTAGCTTTTGATTCCTCACCTTCTTCTCCAGTTAAATATAAATTCTTACGCTTAGAGTTTTTCTTCTTAGCAGATTTTCTCTTTGACAGCTTCCCGGCAGTCCCTTTGCGTGTCTGCACCTTACCCATAGGTGTTACCAAGCGACCGTCGTCCGGAGCATATGCCTTATCGTTAGAACTAATAGTATGAGGAGGATGGTATATACCAGAGACAGAAGGACCATCGCCGAAAGCACTATCAGCACCACCAGCAGTCATATTTTCTAGCAATTTAAAGAACTTCTTCTCAAATCTACCGGTTGATTCCATTATAATTATATTTATAATATATAGATGGAATTGCTAAGGAAATATATTAACGAGATTGGACAAGATCTAGTACTCGATGACTTTAATCTTAAAGAAGCACAAATGAGACTCCCGGCTCGTAAGCATTTTTGGGTTGCAAGACTCATGGAAGCTAAAATTAACCGCAATTCTCTTATTGGAGACAAGAAAAAAATTAAAAAAGAGCTTGTAAAGAAGGTAATTACCGATTCACCGGTAAGAATAAGTCAGTCAGCAGCTGAATCTGCAGCTGAAAGACATGAATCAATAGACTCTCTTAACAAAGGCATTGCTGAACAAGACGCTATCATCGAATATCTTGAAAAGGTTGAAAAAATACTCGGTAATATGCACTGGGATATAAAAAACATTATTGATATCAATAAAATGGAGCAGCTCTAATGTTGACCTTTGGTTATAACACAAGTAATCGCAAGATTCAGCTTAGAACTGATGATCAAGACCTATTTGATCAAATAAGAGAACACTTTAGTGTAGAAAACGAAGGAGCACGCTTTGCCAGGTATAGAGGCCGCTTCGCAGCAAGAAGAAAATATGCAATTACAGGCACCGGTGCGTGTGAAGTCGGTCTATATTGGGAGATAAGACAGTATCTTATAAGAGAACAAGTAACAGTTGATATAGAAATAACCGATAAACTACAAAAAGTATTAAAAGTAGGTAGTGATATTGACTTGTTTAAAGAGTTTACGCTTGATTTAAGGGAATATCAAGAGGATGTAATTAAAAAGGCACTTAAACTAGGGAGAGGTACGTGTGTTTTAGGTACAGGCGCCGGAAAAACGTTCACGACTGCAGCACTTATTGAAAATTATTTTCGAAACAGTCCAGATAAAGACACTTTTAAGTGTGTTGTGTTAGTACCTGACCTAGGCCTAGTGACCCAAACATATGATGAGTTCTTAAATTGTGGAATTAGCTTTAAATTGACTAAATGGACGGGCAAAACCAAGCCAGATCTTACTGCCAACGTCATAATTTGTAATATTGGTATCGTTCAAAGCCGGTTTGAAGAGAATGATTGGTTAAAACACATTGACCTGTTTATTGTTGATGAGTGTCATAAGATAAAAGCATCTAATAAGATTAGTAAGATTGTATCTAGAATAAGAACACCAAACAAATATGGGTTTACCGGTACATTACCTGAAAATAACTTGGATAAGTGGTCTATTATTGGTAAATTCGGCCCAGTTATATATGAAAAGTCGAGTTATGAGCTTAGAATGGAGGATTATCTAGCTAATGTACATGTAAAGGTGTTAAATTTACAGTATATTAGAGGTCCACGGTATAATTCCGATGATGCTTATCGAGAAGAGTTAGATTTTATATATGAAAGTGATTTTAGAAACAAGTTTTTGGCAAAACTATGCGGGAAGCTAGATAACAATACGTTAATTTTGGTTAATCATATTAAACACGGAGAATTACTAAAAGTGTACCTAGATACCCTAACAACTAAGCAGATTTACTTCATTAGAGGCGAGGTAGAGGTTGAAGAACGGGAGAAGATCAAGAAAATAATGGAAACCGACACAAATGTTGTGTGTATCGCTATAAGTGCCATCTTTTCCACCGGGATTAACATTAAAAACTTACATAATATTATTTTTGCGTCTGGAGGTAAGTCCTTTATACGTACCGTCCAGTCAATTGGCCGTGGATTAAGGAAACATAACCTAAAATCTAAATTAATTATATTTGATGTGTGTGATAGGTTAAGATATGGTATACGTCATTGTGAAAAGAGAAAAGAAATTTATGATACTGAGAAGATAAAGTATACTGAAACTAACATTGTTGAAAAACAATAATAACATTATATAATAATAAGGTAATGGCCGGAAAAGAGGAAAAACCAAAAGAGAAAAAAATATATTATATAGAACCTAAAGTCTTTAAAGCATCACTAAGAAAGTATTATGATTCTGATATTCTTACAGACGACTTAGCTGAAAACATTAAAAAAATTGCCTATGGTCTAAGCTATAACGCATCTTTTATCAATTATACATACAAAGACGATATGATAGGTGATGCTCTTATAAAAATGTATTCTGCTTTAAAACATAAAAAATTTGACTTCTCGAAAGCGACAAACCCCTTTTCTTACTTTACAACCATAGCATATCATGCGTTTATTAATCGTATTAAAAAAGAAAAGAAGCATCATGAAGCTATTACAAAGTATAGAGAACAAGTATATGAAGATTATATGTCCAATCCCGACAATACGCACGGCCATGTATACGTAAAACCACCTGACGAAGAAAATTCTTTTGAAGATTAGTAAGCCTAGAGTTGCTATTTTTTCAGATCTTCATTTAGGCGTCCACACAAACAGTTCAAGTTGGCATAATTATGCGATTGAGTGGGCTCACTGGTTTAAAGAAGAGTGTAAACGAAAAAATATCAAAGATATAATCTTTTGCGGTGACTGGCATCACAATAGAAGTGAGATATCAGTTAATACGCTGCAGATATCTGCAGATATATTTGATATACTTGCTGGGTTTAATGTAATTGCCATTACAGGTAACCATGACATTTACTATAAGCATAGAACCGATGTTAATTCACTATCAATATTCAAAAAGCGTAAAAACGTAACCATATTAGACAGTTTTGACACGATTGAAGCCTTCGACCGCACTATTACCTTTTGTCCCTGGAACACAAGTATTAAAGAAATACCAGAGAGTGATGTAATCTTTGGTCATTTTGAGATAGAAACTTTCAAAATGAATTCTTATAAAGTATGTGAAGAAGGTATCAAGGTTAAAGAGCTCCTCGAAAAAAGCCCATTAGTAATATCTGGTCATTTTCATACAAGACATGAAAAGAAGTTCGGAAGAGGAACTATCTTATATGTAGGTAACCCGTTTCATATGGATTTTGGTGATACTGGTAACCAAAAAGGCTATTACATCCTAGATTTAGATACTCTGCAATATGATTTTACTCCAAATAATGTATCACCCAACTATAAAAAAATATCTCTCGGTGAGTTAGTTAGAGAAGGTAAAATAACAAAAAAAATCATTAACCTATTTGTTGGTAATATTATTAGACTTAAAGTTGATATGAATATATCACAAGCCGATATGGATATACTTCTTAAAAAATTGACATTGCTTAAACCTGAAGTTTTAACTGTTGATTATGACATAAACTTTAACCGGTTAATTGATGATACAGATAATAAGGAAGACCTTTCTGGGATTGACATACCCCGAGCAATAGAAGAGTTTGTAAATCTCCTTGAAATTAAAAATAAAAAGGAGATAATAAAATACACTCTTGGTTTATATGAAAAAAGTAAACTTTAAGAAACTTAGTATAGTAAATTTTTTATCTGTAGGTGAAGAACCAGTAACTGTTGAGTTTACCAAAGGTCTTCATGTTATTACGGGTAAAAATAAAGATAAACCTGATCGTAGAAACGCCATTGGTAAGAGTACTATAGCTGATGCTCTATACTTTGCTATTTTCGGGGAGACATTACGTGAACTTAAAAAAGATCTCATACCAAATAATCTTACAAATGGTAAAACACACGTTGAGTTAGATTTTCAGCTCGACTCACCAAAGGGTAAGAGTAATTACAAGATAATTCGCACCTTATCCCCATCAAAGGTCTTTATTTTTAAAGACGGGGTTGATAGAACTAGAGATAGTATTAAAAATACTACCGCATATATTAATCGTGTATTAAGCGCTTCACCTTCTATCTTTCAAAACTGTGTTATTATGACAGTTAACAATGCGGTTCCTTTTATGGCTAAAAATAAAATCGAAAAACGAAAGTTTATCGAAGACATTTTTGGGATGGAGGTCTTTAGTACTATGCTTACTGCTTTACGTAATGAGTATAATGACATATCACGTGAACATGATACTCAGTTAACTAAATTAGAAGAGATAGAAAAGGCTTATAATAATTACGAAGACCAAAAACAACGAATACTTCAAACAAGAAAAGAAAAGAAAGAAAAATATCTCACACGACAAGACAATAATACCGAAGAAAAAGAAAAGCTCGAAAAGGAACTTGAAGAAGTTAAAGAAATAAACGTACGTAAAATTAAAAATCAAATATCTGCTTTAGAGGAAGGGTTAAAGGATCAAGATATAAAGATTGAAACAAATTTAGAGGCAGTAGCTCGTAATAAAGCATTAGCATCTACAAGAAAAGAAAATTATAAGAAAATGGGTACGGATAAAGAGAAGTGCCCCGTGTGTCTTAGAAGTATTAAAGAGCATGATTCAGATCTTATAGCAAAAGAAAAAGAAAAACTTAAAGACAGTATTCACGAAGCAGTAGAACATATTAAATCTCTTTCCGAGGGATTAAAAACTTTAAAAGAGAGGAAATATAAATTCCAAAACGTAATATACGATTGTCAAAATAAATTATCTGAAGCTAGATTACAAGAACAAAATAAAAACAATATTACACAACGGGTCGACCAGTTAGATGAGTGGCAAAAGGAACTTAAAAGCGATTTAGAGACTATTCAGTCCACTGAAACAGATTTTGATGCACTTATTATAGAGACTAAACAACGTGTAGACGAGTTAGAAAAGAAAGTAAAAAAGTATAGGTAGGCATTAGCTAAATTAGATATTGTTAAATATGTTGTATCCGAAGAAGGCGTAAAATCATATATTGTAAATAAGCTATTGGAACTTTTAAACAGTAATTTACTGCATTATCTTAAACGACTGGACTCAAATTCAATTTGCATCTTCAATGAATATTTCGAAGAAGAAATGTTAAATGAAAAAAACAAGGTTTGTTCATATTTTAACTTTTCTGGCGCAGAGAGAAAGTCTATCGACTTAGCGTGTCTGTTTACTTTTTCAGATATAAGAAGGTTGCAAGGAGGTGTACAATATAATATTGCAATCTATGACGAGCTATTTGACTCATCTTTTGACGAGAAGGGTATTGAACTTATTACTCGCATTTTACAGGATAGGGTTGAAGAACTTGATGAATGTTCAATAGTAATATCTCACCGTAAAGAGTCAATTAAAGCAGTAACGGGTGATGTAATATATTTAGAAAAAGAAAACGGTATAACGCGTAGACTAGATTATAGAGAAATATAAACTATATATATCATGATTGTCGGTGCATCTCCATTTCCAGAACCTGTAGCTTCTCCGTATGCAGTAAATTATTATGGGCGGGATAATATCCAAATAAATCAACCAACTGAAGGACCGTCCCCTATTGAAGCTACATTACCGCGGTTTGTAAATTATTTAGCTGATTATTCTGGGTGTGGTCATTGGCGAATTTTATGGCCTGAAGCAGTTATTAATGCTAGGGGTGATGGTATGTCTCAATCTACTACTGCCATGGTAGTAGATCCGAGGTGGTATACAGGGGTAAAGGCTGTAAAGGTACAAAGACAAGCATCGTCTGCTCAATTAGAATTTATAAAATTTCTTAAGAAAGTACAACAAGAGCACGACTTTAAGATTATATATGAAGTGGATGACGTTGTGTTTAAAGAGGTTATACCTGATTATAATAAATTTAAATTTGCCTTTGACACTGAAGAAGTGAGACAAAATTGCATTGATATAATCAATTTAGTTGATGAAGTTACAGTTACGTGTGATTTTATGAAAAAGCTCTATGTTGAAAAAACCGGGCAAAAAAATATTACTGTTATACCAAATTTTGTTCCCAATAGCTGGATGGGTCAGATATATAATCCAAGAAAACTTGAAATAGCGTATGAGCAAAATAAACGCAAGCCAAGAATTTTATATACAGGATCTGGGGCACATTATGATGTAGATAATAAAGTAGGTGGAAAAGATGATTTATTTCAAGTAAGAGATTTTATAAGAAAGACAGTCAACAAATATCAATGGATATTTGTTGGAGCGTTTCCACCTCAGCTGGTAGATCTAGTTCAGGAGAAGAAAATAGAATTCTACCCCTGGCAACCCTTGTTAAGATATCCATACTTTATTGCAAATCTAAATGCACAATTAATGGTTGCACCGCTTCAAGTAAATGATTTTAATAGAGCTAAATCAGATATTAAGTTTATCGAAGCATGTACTTTAGGAATTCCCTGTTTATGCCAAAACATGGAGACATATTCTACTGCTCCAGAAACCCTAAGATTTGACACCGTGGAAGAATTTGAGAGCAAGATAGAGAGAATCCTCCGCAAGAAAAACAAGTATAACCAAAATATACATAAGCTGAGGCAAATAGGTCAGAATAGAATTTTGGAAATAGATAAAAATATAGGTTGTCACATCGAAGCTCTAACTACTCCCTTTGGTAGTGATGAGAGAGAGTTTTTGAAAGAGTGGAATTAGGAACTATCTTATTATAATAAGATAGATGTCGTATCGCAATGTTGTATATAACGGTCGTAACCGTTGCGTTAATTTGTTTACTTGGGATACAGATGGTAAACGTGTAATGCATGAATGCTCTTTTGAACCTTATCTATATCTTGAAAACACTGCTGGTGAAAAAACCTCTATTTACGGTACAAAAGTTAGAAAGCGTAAATTTAATACAAGTTACGATCGATCACGGTTTGTAAGAGAGTCTAATGTTAAGCGTGTTTTTGAAAACATGCCCCCTGTTCAGCAGTTTTTGCTCGATTTATACTGGGAGGAAAACGAAACGCCTGAGTTTAGTGCTCATCCGCTAAAAACATGCTTGTTAGATATTGAGACGTACTCACCGGACTCTTTTCCTAACCCAGAAGACCCTACACATGTTGTAAACGTTATAACATGTTATGATAACTTTACTAAAAAGTTCCATACATTCGGAATTAAACCGTATAACGGCAAAGGTCGACCAGACCTGAATTATGTTTACTGTAAAGATGAGCGAGAGATGTTTATTAAATTTATTGAATATCTTGAAAACGATTATCCTGACATTTTAAGTGGTTGGAATTCAGAGTTTTTTGATATACCTTACATTATTAATAGAATTGAGCGAATACTCGGTCAAGATTATGTAGATAGACTATCACCGCTAGGTAGAGTACATTTTCGAGCTGTTAAAGGTAAGTTTGGTAGAGATCTCAAAAGGTACTATCTTGATGGTATTGCGTGTTTAGATTATCTAGATGTATACAGGAGGTTTTGTTTAAAGCTTCGTGAGTCATATAAACTTGATGCAATTGGTGAGGTTGAATTAGGTGAACGAAAGATTGATTACGGGGATTCGAATCTCGCAACCCTATCTGATGAAGACTGGGACACATTTATTGATTACAACATTCAGGACGTTAATCTTCTTGTTAGGTTAGAACAAAAGCTACAATATGTCCCGTTATTGAGAATGCTCTCATATGTTGGACTGACTACTCTAGAAGGGGCAATGGGTACCATTCAAGGGATTAATGGAGCTCTCTGTATTAAGGCTAGGCACCGAGGTGAGATTATTTCAACATTTGTACGAAATGCTGATACAGGTAAAAATCCTGGTGCTTATGTTGCAGAACCTAAACAAGGATTTAAAAATCATGTTGTTTCATTTGACGCAAATTCACTATATCCAAACGTGATGATATCTCTTAACACTTCACCTGAAACAAAAGTAGGTAAGGTAGAGACAACAACAGATAGTAAAGTTATTATACAACATGTTTCTGGTAAAGTCTTTGAGCTTGATAAGCCCTCTTTTGCAAAGTTTCTAAAAGAAGAACAGTGTTCTTTATCTAAAGCCGGAGTTCTCTTTACGCAAAAGAAGAAAGGAATTATTCCGGAGTTCTTAGAGTATTATTATAATAAACGCGTAGACATTAAAAAAGATCTATATAGGGCGAAAACTAATCTTAAGAAGGTTAAGAAAAATACATCTGAATATACTGATGCTAAGTATGAGGTCGAACGACTTAATACTTCACAGATGGTTATTAAAATTCTTATTAACTCGTGTTATGGTTACATGGGTAATAAAAATGCTCCTATTGGAGATGATGATATTGCCTCTTCTGTAACGCTGACAGGTCAAGCGGTAATTAAGTTTTCGAATGAGCTTATTAAAGAATTTATTAAAAAGGAAATACCCACAATTACTGATCATGAATTAGAAGAATGTATTGTATATAATGATACTGACTCATCATATGTTTCTATTACACCGCTTGTAGATAAGGGTCTAAAGTTTTTAGATGGTAATGACATACATCGTGATACACATGACAAGATTCAAGAGATTGAAAATTATCTAAACGAGGGAGTTAAAAAGTGGGCTAAAAAGTCCCTACTATCCAAGGATAGTAGATTTATATTTAAACGAGAATGTATTGCTGATGTTGGAGTGTTCCTTCAGAAAAAAAGATACGTGATGCATATCTTGGACGACGAAGGTATTAAGGAAAATAAATTTAAGTATACTGGTGTTGAAGTAGTACGTACAACTATGCCTAATGCGATTAAACCTCATGCAAAAAAAATTATTGAAACTATGTTAACCACACAGTCTCTTTCAAAGACAAATGAAGCGCTTAATGAAACTTATGATATATTTAAGAAGCTTACCCCAGAAGAAATTGCATTTGTTATGGGTGTAAAGGGGTATGAAAAGTATGCTGTAAATTGTAATGAGTTTGCAACTGTTAAGAGTATGCCTATTCACGTTAAATCAGCGTATTTTTATAACTTATTACTAAATAAACTTCAAACAGGTAACAAGTACGAGGGGCTAGGGTCTGGGGATAAGGTTAGATACATGTATGTTGAAAAACCTAATAAATATGGTTTAGATAGTATAGGGTTTAAATACGGTTACCCTGATGAATTTAAAGATGTGTTTAAGATCGACTATGATAAGATGTTTCAAAAGATTTTATTTCAAGGTATAGAGCGTTTTTATGACTGCGTGGGTTGGAAAATCCGCCGCCCGGCTGAAAATGTACAAGTTGAATTATTCGACCTGTTCGCCTAAATAGAGGTATGGCAATGCAACCCGGTGGATACACAGACAGACCAGAAGACGATAACACCACTAAAGCACACCCTGCTTATAATAGAGGTAAAATGAAAGGTATTTTAGAAACATTAGCGATCATGCGTAATGTAATTGTTGGAGTTGATGACGGTTCCGGAACTATTAATTCAGAAGAAATTGAAAAGATACGTAGATCAGTTTTTATCATGAAAGAGGCCTTAAACCACGCTTCTGATAAATCAACATACCTCTCAAAACCAGCTAAAGAAGCTTTACAAGAAGCTACTAACGTAGCTAATGAATTACGATATCAGTAGTTG
>Ga0098033_1001328_pt1 | contig 10293 bp, 17 predicted proteins | sample 1_EtaG_FD_75049 | JGI IMG/M metagenome (GOLD analysis project Ga0098033, IMG submission 75049) | Marine viral communities from the Subarctic Pacific Ocean - 1_ETSP_OMZ_AT15124 metaG | ecosystem: Environmental > Aquatic > Marine > Oceanic | place: Pacific Ocean | collected 2015-01-07
ACTGTTCCCACAAAAGAGAATCAAAGAGGTCAGACAAAACCACAACAGGACACAAGAACTTTGATGAGATTGGTGGGGTTGGTGATGGTATCTACAAGAATGTTTGTAATCGCTGTGGTGCAACCCGTGAAGATAAGCAACTGGGGCTAGAGGAAACACCAGAAGAGTATGTTGAGAACATGGTAAAAGTGTTCCGAGAAGTACATAGGGTGCTTCGGGATGATGGTACTTTGTGGCTGAACCTTGGTGATACTTACTGTGGTACTGGACATAAGGGCGACCACAAAGACCCTAAACACGAAGAAGGCAGGAACTCTCAGTCAGTTGCAATCAACAACAAGATTAAGGGGCTGAAACAAAAAGACCTAGTTGGAATACCTTGGAGAGTTGCCCTTGCCCTGCAAGCCGATGGTTGGTACTTGCGTCAAGATATAATATGGCACAAACCAAACCCTATGCCCGAACCTGTAACTGATAGATGTACGAAGGCACACGAATATATCTTTTTAATGTCAAAGAAATCTAAATACTTCTTTGATAATGAAGCAATAAGAGTCCCATACACAGAACCAATAAACCGTTGGGGTGGTGAAAAATTAGAAGCAAAAGGGCATTCTACTTGGGACGAAGGTACTGGTCATACAACCTATCGTGATAGAAACATTAGACCAAACCCAGACGGAAAGAACAAGCGTTCAGTGTGGACTGTACCCACACACTCGTATAAGGGTGCGCACTTCGCTACATTTCCCCCAAAACTGATAACACCCTGCATCCTCGCAGGGACTTCGGACAAGGGTTGTTGTGCAGATTGTGGTTCTCCTTATGAAAGAATTATAGAAAAAGACAGACAACCAACAAGAACAGGCGAATACACAAAAACAGAGGGATTGCCAAGTAGTGTGATTGGAAACCGTGACCCACTTCGTCATGTAACTGAAATAAAGACAACTGGTTGGAAACCTACCTGTGATTGCAATACCACCGATATAGTTCCCTGCACAGTATTAGACCCATTTGCAGGTTCGGGAACAACTTTAGCAATTTCTAAAGAATATGGTCGTAATGGGGTTGCAATTGAACTAAATATAGAGTATACTAGTATGTTAAGTAAACGAGTAGCCGATAAACAAACATTGTTTAATTAAGAAGGAACCAAATGAAAAGAGTAAAAGCAACCTGTATTGGTGTAAATGGCATGATTGAAGAACTATATTTCAATCCCAAAGACATAAATCGCTTTGGTAAAGCAGATGATGGGGTAGAGGCGATATGCAAGGTGGGTTATGATGACCGATACGCAGTTATTTTAGCAAGCAGGGGTTCACAAGAGAAGAAGGATTTGCCTATAAATATGGCGGGTTCACTGTGGTTGAATGCACACGGTATGCCTAAAATTATCTATGGTAATTTACTTGTGATTGGAATGATTCCAAAGGCAACCTCGTTCTCGGATTGTCCAGATGAAGTAGCCCTTCAAGTACCATTACTTCGTGAAGAAGGTGGTGGGGGTAATTTTAAGATGGTGAACTATTCTGGTTGCTCGGAGCAACTTCTCGATGAGATTATAGACACTGTAAATGAGTTTTTAGGTTTTAATAACGATAATTATGAAAGTGAGTAATAAACCAATGGTATTTAAAGTAAAAGAAGTAGAGAGAGTGTATGAAATCAATGGTGATAGACTATTGAAAGCACTCAACGATTGTGGAATGAGTCAAGCAGAACTAGCCCGTGAATGTGGGTACTTATCTTCTGCTAGGGTGTGTCATATTGTAAAGGGCGGTGTTACACGAATTGGTGGCAAACCACTAAAGAAGATTGTTGGGGCTTTATCCAAGAAGGGTGTTTCAATAGAGGGGTTCTACGGCTAATGTTTGCCATAATAAGATTCATTGCAAAGATAATCACCTTGCCCATTTTGGTTGTGAGTGTTGCGGGTTTAATGCTTACCCTTGGTTTAGCATACTTGTTCTGTGTAACGACACTAAAGATTCTCGGTTCGTGGGTATGGAAAAAGAAGCGAGGAACGCCCAGTGCATTCCTAAATATGGTTGGGGGTGAGGCGACAAGTTTTGACTCGGAGATAAGAGATATGCTGAATAGCGTCAAGAAAAACACAATGGGTAGATGACCCTCATCTCATTGTAGACGCATGGAGGCGCAGAGGACGCTCCTGCCCTGATTGGGTGGGAGCGTTTCTCATTGCAACCTCTGATTGGAAACTGATTGCAACCTCTGATTGGAAACTGATTGCAACCTCTGATTGCAAAAGAGGTGTGCCATGTGAAACCGCATACACGACACACCCCTAGCAATAACCTCCTATCTATATAGGGGAAAAATCAGACATTTTTGGACAAAGAATATCAAAAAAAGTAAGATTTTTTAAGTTTATGTATTGACAAGTGAGTAAACTATGGTATAATACTCACAGTTACGAAACGAAACGCACAAAAGAATAGGAGTGCAAACAATGAAAGTTATAGAACTCATACAAAAATTACGAGAACGATACGACCCAGACCAAGAAGTGTGTTCGGTCTTATGGGTAGAAGAAGATATACAATGTCAAGCAAAGAATGATGACATTAAGTGTAGTGTTATGCAAGCCGAAACTATCTTGAACATAATGGAACAGAACCACGATGCAGAATCAGGTATCTCTTGGGGTACTATCTCATCACACCTACAAGACCTTGAACAAGAGAATAACCAAGAACAGCACAAGTTTCTTGAACAGTATGGTTTTAAGTACACCTATGATATGGGTGGTAATTACTGGGAGAAGATTCTTGGTGAAGACATATCATTATGTTTAGGTGGGGATGAGTGTAAGTTTCATTGCTTCGATAAGATTATTGGTAGCGAAGCAGGAGAATCAGGAATGATGCGATACGGTCTTACTGAAGACCACTGGTGCATGGCAGAAGTATTAGATATTCCTAAAGACACAATACTTACCCAAGAACTCATAGAATCATTCATAAAAAAATTAGAATTGATTAACTATAAGCATTGACAAGCAGGTAAACACTTGGTATAATACTTACCAGATACGAAACGAAACGCACAAAGAATAGGAGTGCAAACAATGGCAGACAAACTAGAGAACAAAGTATCCATGACAGTAACATCGGACGGGTGTGATGATGGGTGGAATGAGGAACACGAAGGTATTGAGGCACTAATTATGGTACTTGATACTTGTGGAGAGATGCGACACGAATTGAAGTGTTGCATAAGAGGGTCGTATTATAGTGAGAGCGAAATGCAAGATGGTGATGACCTACGAGAAGCGGTACTCTGCCTAGCACAAACCTTAAAAGATTCAGCAGAGGAATTAAAGTAAAATGAACCAACAAACTAACCAACAAATGAACAGACCAAAACCAAGAAGAATGTACGCTCCATTTTTATTCGTACTAGCGGTATGGACTTACACACTTGCCTACATCTTTGAACTTTATATGAGGTACTCACAATGAAACAATGTACAAAGTGTAAAGGTACAGACATACAACAAAAGTTTGTTGGGTGGTATAACCTAAAAGATGATTATACGAGCGATGACCAATACTACGAAGATGAATACTACTGCAAAGATTGTCAAGAAACAGTAGATGTAGAGGGGGAGAATGAACCAAAATGAATTATGCAACAGCAAAACAATTAGCAGACAACATAGCCCAAAACGAACTAGGTATACAATGTGATGGGGGAAGTTGGAGCGTGGACAATGAGGGTAACGACATCTGGGATGGGGATTACACAGAGAGGGAGTGTGAGAAGATAGAAAGAATCAGAAAGCATATTCTTCAAACTTTTAATGACACAGATTGGCAAAAGGTAGCCGACACAGTGAACTACGAAGTTGGAGATAAGGTAAGGTTTATTGATGATTTGGAAAGATACCCACACACAACCATACCCAAAGATTCAACAGGAACTATTGCCAACATTGATGAAGATTTTGTCTATGTTACTATCCACGATGAAGATTGTGTAAAAGACCTAGCGGAGTGGGATGGGCAATTATACCTATCCAACACACCTGTTACAGATTTTGATAAACATGAATACGAAGGTTTAGATAGTATAGAAAAAGTTGAGTAAGGTACTTGACAAGCGGGTAAAGACCTGCTATAATACTCACAGTTACGAAACAACAACGCTCAATGAATAGGAGAGCAACAATGCCACACAGCCCCAAATACAGTAACCGCCTAGAATCAGAAGAAACAATAGAACTATACACGAACGAAGTAGTAACAACTGTGGGTGCTACCGAAGATGGTGGCATACAAATAGTCATAGACAAGTGCGATGGGAGTGAAAGTGATTCGCTAATTATCAATCCAGATAAAACAGTCGTCAATGCTCACCTTCCAGACCTAGAGGGAGAGAACTTACTCTCTGCTAATACTTATGTGCTAATAGGAATACTGCAAAAACTGTACGGTGGTGATTTTCACAAACTTATGGCTACTGTTCTTGATGAGTTTCAAAGTAAACATGGTCTTGAACCTATGTGTGCGTTAGAATCACAATCAGGAAACTACAAAACAGAGGAACAACTTGAGTGGTATAAGAACTTCAGTGCATTGTGGGAACTAATGGAAGAAGATTGGGTGGATAACAACTGCTCAGAAATGCAAGTAGTAGTGTTAAATGATGGTGAAACTTACACAGGTTTGAAAGGTAGCAAGATTCTTACTATCCCCACTGATATTGACGAAAATGATGTTGATACTTATGTTAAAGACAACTACAAAGATGGGGTGAACATCCAATGACTGACCACGAAAAACTAGAATGGGTACATTCTGCGATTCAAGAAGCACAGAACGGAAACACTGACGGATTAGAAACCGCCCTTGGGTTGGTAGAAGATGTTAGAGAAAATGTTATGGGAGATAACCAATAAACCTATTCAGTAGAGGCGGAGTCCTGCGTTATGACAAATTGGCGTGGGCTTCGCTTCTGCTTTGGTTGGAAACTGGTTGCAATGGTTGCAACTGATTGGAAACTGATTGCAACTGATTGGAAACTGATTGCAACTGATTGCAACTGATTGCAAAATGAGAACCGAATAAAAACCGAACAGAAAAAATTGAAAAAGTAATTGCGACTGAGACTCATTCTCAATTAGAAAATTATTTTATTTTTTTACATTTTGCCCTTGACAAACAGGTAAATGATGGTATAATACTCACAGTTACGAAACGAAACGCTCACAAGAATAGGAGAGCAACATGACAACACTTCTACTACCATTTTTAATCTTCGGGATTGCTCCTGTTTTACTAATTGCTATAAATGATATTATGAGAGACTAAAAACTTTTTTAATTTTTTTACATTTTGCTATTGACAAACAGGTAAATGATGGTATAATACTCATCAGTTACGAAACGAAACGCTCTAAGAACAGGAGAGCAATAATGTATAGAAAATATAAAAAGATAGCGACAAAAAATTGTAAAGGAGATTGGTCGTATCGTGGTTGTAGGATTCGTCTATGGGAAAATGGTTATTGGCAGATAGATGGAAACCCTAAACGATTTGACGAATTAGGAGAAGCAAGAATATATCTTGATATAAAGTTTGAAAGACACAGGCACTTGACAAGCAAGTAAAGGTATGGTATAATACTCTCAGTTACGAAACGAAACGCACAAAGAATAGGAGTGCAAACAATGGCAACAGAACAAACATACTGGAATGACAAGGGCAAGTATCAAAAAGAGTACGATGCCCTGTGGCTGAAACTTGTTCCATCTCAAGGCGAAGCGGATACTGTTCATGGCGAAACATTAAGAGCAGTAAGCAGACTGTACTACGATGTTATGAATAACGGTGCGGGTAATGTTATCGAGTGGTCAGAAGGAAACTATGATAACGACTATGAAGAAACAACAGAAGTAAACTCTTACTTCCAACCACTTCTTAATCTTGTAGAAGCAAAAACAACAATAGATGTAGAATCAATACTCATATCTTGCGTTAAAAAGAGTGGGCTTAATTGGTTTAATGGCGAAGAATGTGCAGAACTTGAAAAAGTAATAGATGATGTAATGGAATATGTTATCGAAAAAGATAAAGAAATTACAGCAAGGTACTTGACAAGCAAGTAAAGGTATGGTATAATGCGGTTTGACAAGTGAAGAAGTAAAAGGGGTGGGTAGTAGTGTCGTCCTGTAAGTACTTCAAGGTAGATACTAATAAGCAGGGGCTACCCAACTATTGCCCACCTCATTTTTTAAGAAAAGTTAAGCAAGGCACTTGACAAGCAAGTAAAGGTATGGTATAATACTTACCAGATACGAAACGAAACGCACAAAGAATAGGAGTGCAAACAATGACTACGGAAACAACAACAGAACGACCAAGAACAAAAGTATCTACGATAGTGGATAGACTGTTCACACAACTTGAGGGTACAAGAACATCGTTCGATTCTTATATTAAGGATGTACCAACACCAACAGAGGGAACTATTCTTGTTCGGTGGCAGAGGGATGGCAGAGGAACTCTTAGGGGCATAGAAGAAACTCCCGCAATTACAGTAACCAAAGAAGACTTGGATGGTTTTGTTTTTGAGCAAGCAAGTAAAATAGAGAACTCCTCAGAATCAATACGCTTGCTTCACTGGGGTAGAGTAGTAGAAGAAGATAGAGCAAAAAGGTACAACAGGAAAAGCACAGTAAGAGTTTATCTTGAACGAGCATACAAAGTACATTATGGTAGACATTCTTACAGCAAGATGTATGGAACTGAACATTTTGAACTACCAAACAATACAAACACACACAGAATCGTGGTAGAGGTTAGTGGGTATGGGAAGGATGTAAAGAGAGCATTCCCTTTTAAAGATGTATCACAATTACAAGACGCAATTACAAAAGCGGTTGCTTATACTTTTAAGAACTCTAAAGTGTTTGCTCCCTCACCAAAAGATAGTAGGAATAAGCACGAAGAACGCTCAATCACTGAACAGTGGGCTGAAGATATTTTAAGACATCGGGAGAAGCGTATGAAGTTAGATACAATCACACTAGAAGAACAACGAATGTGTGTGTTTGCAGAACAACTAATTGCATCGGGATTCATACAAAAAAGATATGACTTGTCTTACGAAGCAAAACAACTAACGGTTGAAGGTAAGGGTGATTGTGAATCGGAATGCAGAGCCATAAGAGCCGAGAAGCAAACTGAACTAGGTTTAGTTTCAATAAACGTATCGGTTAATTCTGATGGAGAGTATCGTGTAGGGCTAGGAATAAATGCCAGACACGACAACCGAATGCCTATGAGGGCAAACACGATTAGAGTGCAGAACTTAATAGATATGGCTACCTCTATAAAATGATAAAAACTCGCCCTGTGATTCGGAGTATAAAAGAATCCGAGTGGTAGGCGTAACCTACTATTTTTAAGAAAAAAGTTTAGTAAGGTACTTGACAAGTAGGTAAAGGTATGGTATAATGCAGTTTGACAAGTGAATAGGGAGGCAGTCAATGGTCGTACCCCTAGTAAACCGTCCACCAACAAGGTATTTGAGGCGGTTCTTAATTGAACTAGATAGATGGTACATACTTAAAGGCGAACGACTGCTTCCCTTTTTTTAAGAAAAAAGTTTAGTAAGGTACTTGACAAGTAAGTAAAGGTATGGTATAATACTTACTCAACGAAACGCACAAGAATAGGAGTGCAAACAATGGTAGCAAAACTTTTAACAGCAGGGCGGTACATGGAAGAAGGCAACAACATTACACCGCCAATGGATATGGGTATGTATCGGGGTATGCGTATTCTATTAAAGAAGGCACACAAGGGTAGACCTGTACTTGGTGTAAAGGTTGTCATGCAAAAAGATGGGAGCAGGTTGTTAGAGCCAACGATAGCGTGGGAAGAAGGGCTTACCGACTGTAAATACTTCTTTTTGATGTTGCACAATGACGGAACTATCTACACAATTTTTGGCAACCGCAAAGAGATTGCAAGCATGATGCCAGACGATGACATTGATGACTTTAGCCATGTAGACAAAGACAAAGAAGTGATGTTCGGACTCCCACTACCAGAGGGTAGCCCAAGAATATGGGTAATGGATGAATAATGTACAGGCAATGTTAAGGTTGTATCAAAGAGCGAACCCCACACTTACAAGGGGCGAGTGCATTGAACTTATGAAAAAAAAGGAACGACACTTCCTTGGTTATGATATTAAACTCAAACCAAACAAGAAGCGGAAGAAACGCTGATTGAGAGTACGGCTGATTGAGAGTACGGCTGATTGAGAGTACGGCTGATTGAGAGTGATTGGAAACTGATTGGAAACTGATAACCTAATAAAAACCAAACAGAAAAATTAAAAAAGTAATTGCGACTTAGACTCATTCTCAATTAGACCTACTAGCACAATTTCAAAAGACCATCATATATGATATGTTTTTCATTTTGCCCTTGACAAGCAAGTAAATGATGGTATAATAATGACCAGAACGGCAACGAAAAAAACTTTTTATTTTTTTAAGTTTTGCTATTGACAAACAGGTAAATGATGGTATAATACTTACTCAACGCTCAAGAATAGGAGAGCAAAACATGATGACAACTGAACAACTAGCAGAACAAGACCGCCTGAATCGTGATACTGTAGATACACCACTTACACCTAATGAAGTGGCAGAAGTAATCAGCGACTCACTAGAGGAATTGAGTAAGTTTATGAGTACAGAGAATGCAGAGGTAGCACAAACTATTATTATGATGCACTTTGGAATGTTCTTGGAAGATAAGAGTAAAACGAGAAGTGTGTATAGATTTAGTTTTAAGGATTTTCACAACAAGGCACTTGACAAGTAGGTAAACACTTGGTATAATACTTACCAGATACGAAACGAAACGCACAAGAATAGGAGTGCAAAAAATGGAACGAATAACAATTAGATATGATGAAAGTGCAGAATCACCGAGAGAAGAATGTTGTGACTTAGGTACTCTTGCCTGTTCTCACAGGAACTACAATATGTCTGATAAAGACGTATCAATCGAAGATGCACCGAGCCAAGATGATGATGATTATGTCATGCTCCCAGTTTATATGTATGAACATGGTGGATGCACGATAAGCACTTCACCGTTCTCTTGCCCTTGGGATAGTGGACAAATAGGGTGGATATGGTGCAGTTTTGAGAAGGCAAGAACTCACCTTATGAATCCCGATGTTACTTATGATAGGATTGTTGAATGTCTAAAAAATGAGATAGAAACATACGACACTTTTATTCGTGGTGATGTTTATGGTTTTGTACTTGAAGAATCAACTACTTGTGGGGATTGTAACCACACCGAATGGGAAGTAACCGACTCATGTTGGGGCTTCTTGGGAGATAATCATGTAGACAATGGCATGGCGGATTGTTTACCAGAAGAAGCACACGAAGCACTGAAAGACATCGAAGTAGATAAGCCGATGTTGATAGGAAACTAATATGATTTTTTTAATTATTCTAGCGGTGGTAGGCGGGCTTTGGATGGGGTGGGTATTGGCGGAAACGCTCGACTGATTGGAAACTGATTGCAATGATTGGAAACTGATTGCAATGATTGGAAACTGATTGCAATGATTGGAAACAAAGATAAAAAGACCTGTATATCCTTTTTAAATAATAAAAGATAAAAAGACCTGTATATCCTTTTTAAATAATAAAAGATAAAAAGACCTGTATATCCTTTTTAAAGAAAAAACTTTTTTAATTTTTTTACATTTTGCTCTTGACAAGTAGGTAAATGATGGTATAATACTCACAGTTACGAAACGAAACGCTCTAAGAATAGGAGAGCAAAAAATGACAGAACTAGATTTTGTAAAATCGGACAACATCGGCGGAACATCCCTAAAAGGTAGCGTAGAATGTTCTTACAGCGACATTGTAGCGGTATTCGGAGAACCTTCAGAGGGAACAGATAAAACCGATGCAGAGTGGGCTATAGAGTTTTCTTGTGGGACTGTAGCAACCCTTTACAACTGGAAAAACGGCGTAAACTATTGCGGGGCATACGGTACACCAGTGGAACAGATTACACAGTGGAACATCGGCGGGCATTTTGGGGCGGATTCTGTAGAACTTGTTAAGAAGGCACTTGACAAGTAGGTAAAGGTATGGTATAATACTCACCAGAACACAACGCAACGCTCTAGAATAGGAGAGCAATACATGAAACAAAAAACCAATCAACCCGACACTTGCATAATTTGTGGAAGTATGTCGTTAAGGTTACTAAA
>Ga0098033_1001329_pt1 | contig 10291 bp, 11 predicted proteins | sample 1_EtaG_FD_75049 | JGI IMG/M metagenome (GOLD analysis project Ga0098033, IMG submission 75049) | Marine viral communities from the Subarctic Pacific Ocean - 1_ETSP_OMZ_AT15124 metaG | ecosystem: Environmental > Aquatic > Marine > Oceanic | place: Pacific Ocean | collected 2015-01-07
ATTTGCAATGGATCTCTTGTTGGATCCTGATATTAAGATTGTTACTTTGGTTGGAACTCCAGGTGCAGGAAAAACACTGATTGCTTCAGCCGCGGCACTGGAACAGACTTTATCATTCACGGATAAGGAGAGGAGATATAAAAAAATTCTAATCTCTCGGCCGGTGCAACCAGTAGGCAAAGGTATTGGATTTTTGCCCGGATCTCTGGAAGAAAAAATGCTACCATGGCTTAAACCCATTCAAGATAACCTCCAATACCTTTTGGGAACTGACGAGGCAACGTTAGAGATATATATGGATAAGAAAACTATTGAGGTTGAAGCGATTAGTTTCATTCGAGGTAGGAGTATACCAGATTCGTTCATAATTATTGATGAGTGTCAGAACATTACTCCTCATGAAATTAAAACAATAATGACTCGTGTTGGAGAGAATTCCAAGATAGTCCTAACTGGAGATATTGAGCAAATTGACAATATCTATATTAACGAGCTTACTAACGGCCTAACACATGCAGTTGAGAGATTCAAGGATCACGCAATTGCTGGTCACGTAACACTAAGAAAAGGAGAAAGGTCCGAAGTTGCCTCTTTATCAGCAAAACTTCTATAAATAATTTGACAAACCCTCAATACTGGGTTATACTATATAAATGAATATGATTAATGAAACCTTTAAAGAAAATAACAATTGAAGATAATATATATTACTTAGATTATTTGAACTACTCATGGAGACATAGTTTGGCTGAGAATCAAGAACGTAGATTATATAATATTGGTATCTATATTAAAGATAAATTTACCAATCCTGTAAATCTTGATGAAATTATAGATATGTTAAGAGTCAACATACCAGAGGTAATGTTTGAAGAAATAGATGCCATCTATATTGGTAACTTCGAAATATTACAGAACCATGATTTAAATGCCATATATTCTGATGGTGCCATCTATGTCAGCAATGAGCAAGATAACGAACAAGATTTAATTGATGATATTGTACATGAAATAGCCCATGCGCTAGAAAGCAAATACTCCTATCTAATCTATGGCGACGGAAAAGTAGATCAAGAGTTTGTTTCGAAAAGAGCAAGATTATATACGATTTTAAAAGACATGGGATATGAGCCAAATCAAGAATTATTTTTAAATTCTGAGTACAATAAAGAGATAGACTTATATTTATATAAGGAAGTTGGATATGAAACACTTAATATCATCTGTGCTAGCTCTGGGTTATTTACCTCGGCATATGCTACTACATCAATCAGAGAATACTATGCTACTGGCTTTGAGTATTATTTTTTGGATGAAAGAAGGTATCTAAAGCAGATCTGTCCCCAGCTTTATAAAAAAATAAAGGAAATGCATGAACAATGCCTAGATATGTAAAAACTCCATTTTCGATTAATCATTCAGTGGAAGAGACAGGAGAAACTGTTACGGTTAGAGTTTCCGTAACTCCTTATAATGGATGGTTTCAGGAAAAGAAAGAGGTCTTGGATTTTACTTATGCAGAAAAATTATTAAAAGAAGCTGGTATAAGAAATCAAGGTTGTTTAAATAAAGAAGTAAAACTTAATAATAAAAAGAAGGGCTCAAGTACCGTAGAGTGGGTATTTGCAAAGAAACAGCCAAAAAAGAACACAATTGTTGAAAAAGTACTTGACAAAGCTCCAGAATGTGTTATAATGGATAGAGAAGAAGTAGAGGTTCCCGTTGCAACAAAAACAAAAACCGGCAGAAAACGAAGAAAACCAACCACGAAGACACATAAGCTTCTCGGAGATGAAGATGTGGACGGAGTGCTCGTATAAACACAAGCTAGTTTATCTCGACAAGATAAAAGAATTTAAGGGCAATGAATACACTGCGTTTGGAACTGCTATCCATACAGTATGTGAAGATCTTCTTTTGAATGAGAATATTAATAAAGAAGAAAAGTTCACAAAAGAATTTGAAGAAGAGTTAACACAACTTCCGATTGATTATGATATTAACGAAAAAATGATCAAAGACATGGAAGTACAAGGAAGAGAAATTTTACCTCATATCCTACCAGGGGTCAGAGATTACTTTGGAGAATATGAAGTTGTAAACACAGAAGAAGATCTCTATGAGATAACTGATCTTCTAAAAGATACAGAATATAAATTTAAGGGGTTCATCGATCTCGTGCTTAAGACCAGTGATGGTAAATATCATATCATTGACTGGAAGTCTTGTAGCTGGGGTTGGAACTTTGCGAAAAGGACTGATAAATTGATCACTTATCAGTTGACACTTTATAAGCATTTTTATGCTAAGAAGTATGATATTGATCCAGAAAATATAGAAACACACTTTGCTCTATTAAAACGAACTGCTAAGAAAGAAAGAGTTGAACTGTTCCGTGTAACTAGCGGAGACAAGAAAACTCAAAATGCTCTCGCCCTTTTGAAGAAAGCATTATCAAATATCAGTAAAAACAGACATATTAAAAATCGTTTATCTTGTGCAAGGTGTGAATTCTATAACACACAACACTGTACAAAATAAACGAGGAAGTATGTCAGAAAAGAAAATTAAAATCCTAATGCTAGGGGATTCACCATTTGCTCCATCAGGAGTAGGAACCCAGCTAAGGTATATATGTGAGTCTCTCCTGGAAACAGGAAAGTTTCAGATTGTTAATCTAGGCGGCGCCGTAAAACATCAAGATTATCGCCCCCAGAGAACAAAGGAATATGAGGATGATTGGACTATCATACCAGTAGATGGATATGGAAATCCAGAAATGGTTCGTTCCGCCATTTGGACAGAAAGACCGGATATCTTATTTTTTATGACTGATCCACGATATTGGGATTGGTTATGGTCAATTGAAAATGAGATTCGTCCCCATGTTCCCATGGTGTACTACCATGTTTGGGATAACTATCCTCATCCTCACTTCAATAATAAATTTTATAGCTCAACAGATGTTATATACAATATCTCAAAAGTTACACATGATATCGTTACGACGGTATCTCCACATGTTGAATCACACTACTTTCCACATGCTGTCAATCAGGATGTCTTTTGTAAGTATGAAGATGAAACCATCGAGGAACTAAAAAAGGAACACTTTGGAGAAGACCAGAGGTTTACATTTTTTTGGAATAATAGAAACGCTAGACGTAAACAAAGTGGCAGCTTAGTATACTGGTTTAATGAATTTGCAGAACAAGTAGGACCAGATAAAGTAAGGTTGATTATGCATACCGATCCCCGAGATAAGCACGGACAAGACTTGGCACACATTATTAACCACTTAAATGCGAATGACGGTAGAATTATGCTTTCGACAAAGAAGATTCCACCGGAGGCTCTAGCAACCATGTATAATATGGTTGATTGTACGATTAATATTTCTGATGCAGAAGGTTTTGGGCTCTCGACACTTGAATCGCTTTCCTGCGAAACTCCAATTGTTGTTAATATGACCGGTGGTTTACAAGAACAAGTAACAGATGGTAAGAAGTGGTTTGGTATTGGAATTGAACCTTCTTCCAAAGCAATAATCGGATCTCAGACTGTGCCATATATTTATGAGGATCGCATTTCAAAGGAAGACTTTATTAATGCTCTCCATACAATGTACAAGAAGACAAATAAGCAAAGACAGAAATTAGGAAAAGATGGTAGAAAACATCTTAATAAGAATTACAATTTTGAGAAAAATATGAAGCGCTGGGCAGATGAAATATTGTCTATCTCTGAGCGCTATGGATCTTGGGATAATAGAAAAGGTTATAAATCTTGGGAAATCAAGGAGATTGGAAATGTCAGTTAAAAAAGTTTTAATAAGAGGCCCGATTCTCACGGCTTCAGGATATGGAGTCCACGCAAGGACTGTATACCGCGCTTTGAGTAAGAGACCAGATATCTTCCAACTCTATGTTGTTCCGACAACCTGGGGGCAAACTGGCTGGATTACAGAGGATACTGAAGAACGCAAAGAACTAGATCGTATTATTGCAGAGACCCAAATTGCCATTCAGAACAAGGAACAGTTTGATATTTCCTTGCAGGTTACCATTCCAAATGAGTGGGCTAGACTAGCAGCAACCAATATCGGTGTTACAGCAGGAATTGAGACAACAAAAGTTGCACCGGTGTGGATTCAGAAGGGCAATGAAATGGATAAGATTATCACCATTTCAAATCATTCTAAAGCAGTACTGGAGAATACTGTATATGCCGCACAACATCCCGAAACTGGTCAAGAAGTTAAGTTACAGCTAACAACTCCTGTTGAGGTTGTTGGATATCCCGTTAAAGAACATGAGGTTCTTGATCTGGGAATTGACTTAGCTTATGATTTCAACTATCTAACCGTCTGTCAGATGGGCCCTCGAAAGAATCTTGGCAATCTTATTCAGTGGTTTTGTGAGGAGAATTTTGATCAAGAAGTTGGGCTAGTGATTAAAACTGCAATTAAGTCTCATAATATTATTGATAGAGAACACACAGAAAAAACTCTTAATGCTATTATTAATAATTTTCCTGATAGAAAGTGCAAGGTATATCTTCTTCACGGTGATTTAACCGAACAAGAAATGCATTCGCTTTATCATCACCCTAAAATCAAGTGTTATGTCACAACGACTCATGGTGAGGGATTTGGGCTACCTTTATTCGAGGCTACATATAATGGCATGCCAGTAATCGCTCCCGGTTGGAGTGGTCAATGTGATTTTCTTTACATGCCTGATCCAAAGAATAATAAAAGAAGCAAGCCAATGTTCGCTTCAGTAGAATATGATATTCAGCCTATTCAGAAGGAAGCAGTTTGGGAGGGGGTCTTACAAGAAGATTCTATGTGGTGTTATGCCCGAGAAGGGTCTTTTAAGCGACGTTTACGAGAAGTCCGTACTGGGTATCCAACTTGGCTTAAGAAGGCTCAGAAGCTCCAAAAATGGGTAAAGAAAGAGTTTAGTGAAGAAGTGATTGATGAGAAGTATATGAATGGAGTTTCCGATAGAACAATGCTCCGAGAATTAGAAATTGAGTTACCAAAGTTAGAAGAGCTACAAACGTTTAAATGAGCCTAAAAAATATTTTATATATATCAGATTTTTTCGTTAACGAATATAGGGGCGGCGCCGAACTCTCTGACGATGCTGTTATAAATTACTTAGAAAAAAGTGGATTTAATGTAAAATGTATTAATTCTGTTAATTTTGATCCAGATATTGATAAAGCAGACACCTATATAATATCAAATTTCACTGGTTTATCTGAAGATAAAAAAAACTATCTTAAGGAAAATAAATACATAATAATTGAAAGAGATCAAAAATATGTAAAAAGCAGAAACACAGCAGAATATTTAAATTTTATAGCCCCCCAGACAGAAGTAATAAATAAAGATTTTTACAGGAATGCAAAAAAAGTTTTTTGTCTGACAAATCATCAGGCAGATTTATTCCTTAAACATATTAATCTTCCAAATGTGTTTGTGCTGGGGTGTACACAATTTTCAAGAAAACACATGGAAATACTTAGAAAAAATTTAAATAATAAAAAAAACAATCGATACGCGGTTATTGATGGAAAGAGAAAAGATAAAGCAATTGCTCTTTGTCAGAGAGAAGGGTTTAAATACGATATTATAGAACGAATGTCTTATGATGAGTTGATAACAACTTTATCCGGATATAAAGGTTTGATATTTTTTTCACACGCAGTAGAATCATGTTGTAGGCTTTTAATAGAAGCAAGAGTACTTGGATTGAAAATAGTTACTGATGATAGAAATGGTTGCACTTATGAGAGTTGGTTTAAGGCCAAAAAGGGTGAAGACTTATTAAATTTTTTAGAAATTAAAGTAGATAGGGTATTAAAAGAAATAAGAGAGAATTTATAATGAATTTAAAAATAGAAAAAAATAAACTTTATTTGATTACTGGCGGCACCGGATTCTTGGGTACTGCATTGTGTGAACGGCTTCTCGAACATGGCGCCAAAGTGAGAGTTTTGGCTAGAAATGAAGGTCTACTTATTTTACTCAAACAACAATATAATGATATTGAAATTTTAACGGGAGATATATCCGATAAATATGAAGTAAGGCAAGCTATGCAGGGTGTTGATGGGGTTTTTCATTTAGCAGCCTCCAAACATGTTGGATTAGCGGAAATCCAAGTGAGAGAGTGCATCAAAACCAACACCATTGGGTCAATGAATATTTTAGAGGAATCCCTACATGTTAATCCGGCCTTTGTATTGTCAATTTCTACCGATAAAGCAGCCCAAGTATCGGGGGTTTACGGTGCCACTAAGATGCTCATGGAAAAATTACATGAACAATTTGCTAAGATTAATCCCAATACCGCATATAGAATTGTAAGATATGGTAATGTTCTTTATTCTACAGGCTCAGTTTTATGTAAGTGGAAAGAACTGTTAAATAGGAATCAAGAAGTAGTTGTGACCGATGGTGAGGCTACGAGATTTTTTTGGACAGTTGAACAAGCTTTAGATTTAATAGAAAATTGTATGTATGAGGCTATTGATACCAAACCATATTGTCCGGATATGAAATCAATGAAAATTAATGACCTACTCCAAGCTATGGCTAAAAAATATTTACCACCTAACTGCGAACTTAAGATAAAAGAAATAGGATTGCAGTCGGGGGAGAATCTGCATGAAAAAATATTAGAGAATGGAAAATATTCGAATGAAGTAGAAAGGTTCACTATAGAGGAAATATTGGAACTTATATAATGAAAGTATCAACAAAAACTTATCCAGGATCCTGGCCTGGTGGACCAAATAAGGAAAGTTTCGAACAAACATGTATTAGATTGTCCAATAATCTGTTAAGATTTAAGCAAGATCCTCATTTCGTGTCTGTTATTGGGAATGATGTTAGACCAGAACATACGGCTAAACTTTTCTATAATTTTTTGAAAGAAAAGGATCCTTACCTTTTGGAGCCTGGTCAAATTGAAAATATTTTAAAAAATGATCTTGTAGGAAACCCTAAAATTTATTCATTTAATGGACTAGAGATTTCTTCAGGCACACTTATATTTATGAAGGTTTTAAGTGAAATTAGATCTTTAAAAAAAATAAATTCTATTATAGAAATTGGATCTGGCTACGGTGGCCAGTGCTGTGTTATTAAGAGTCTTTTGGATGTAGAATACACATGTGTTGATAATGTTGAATGTCTGCGACTTTGTGAAGTATATTTAAATCAAGTCGGTATAAACGCTCAATATATGAATTCCTCGGAGATTAATCCAATGAATAGTGACTTAGTAATAAGCAATTATTGTATCTCTGAACTAGATGAAAAAGGGATAGATTTTTATTTTGAAAATATAGTAAACAAATCTAATAATTTTTATTTTGCGGTGGGTAACTATAAAATAAATAGTACTACTCACAAACATTTATTGGAAAGAAGTAGGGAGAAATTCAAAGTAAAAATCATACCAGAAAACCCAAAAACTTCGAAACACGATAATATAATAATTATTGGAGTTAAAAATTAGGAATTTAGATCTAACTGTAATAATAGGAACTTGCGATGCATATTCCCCCTTGTGGGATAATTTTGTTACCTTATTCGATAGATATTGGCAAGCTCCTTGTGAAAAAATTTTTGTTTCTGAGAATAAATATAAAAAATATAAAGGATATGAGTTTCATTTACCCGGCGCCGATAAATGGTCTAATAGAATTCTCTCTGGGTTAAATAATATAAATACTGAATATACAGTGGTCATACTAGAAGATTATTATTTTATTGAAAAGATAACAAAAGAAGAGATAGAATTTCATATAAATTTTATTGAAGAATTTGGTGCAAATAAAGTTATGATGGATTATAGATGTCCAAATTTGACTTTGGCTAAAGAGAGAAGTTATAGGAGTAGAGCTTTTTGCAGATTATCTGCAAGAAGTAATTATCTTACCTCCTTACAGCCATCGATTTGGAAAACATCTCATCTAATAAGCTGCATGCACAAGAATTGGTCACCATGGGATTTTGAGGTAGAAGGAACTAGAAAAATTTCTGGAACTGAAAATAAAACTTATTTAATGTTGAGGAATAAAAAACCCTATTGGAATGCGGTAAGAAAAGGTATGATAATATCTTCAGGCTGGCCAGACATTAAGAAAAAAGAACAACTAAAGGAGATTGAATTGTGAATTATTCTTTAGTTGTTGTGACTTTTAATCAGAGATTTGAAAAATATTTTAAACCGTTGATCAAAGAAATAAAATTGCAAAGACCAAATTTGGAAATACTTATTCAAATCAATGGGCCATATAAGCAAGAGAAAAATAATAAATATATAAAAAATATTCTATTAGAAATTCAAAAATATGACAACATATATGCGCAATTTTACACTAAGTTCACCGCGCTTTCTAAATTGTGGAATAGGGGAATTCAAAATTCTTCTAATGATATAAATATAGTAATTAACGATGATATAAGTATAGAACCCGGCTTTTTTGATTGGTTAGATAAAAATATAGGCTTTCATAATAATAAATATTTTGTGATCAATGATATCTGGTGTCACTTTATAATGAGTAGAGATTTTTTAAATTCTATAAACTGGTTTGATGAAAGATTTCTGGGTATAGGTTGGGAGGACTTTGACATAGCAAGACACAAATCTGCAAAAAAAACTCTAAGGTGTGATTTAATACAAAGCTTTCACATGGAAAATTTAGAAAAACCTGCACAAAAGAAGATAAAAGGAAATTTAAAATATACTAAATTTAATCAGGAAGTGTATTTTAAGAAGTGGGAAAGTAAAACACTCCAAGAGTTAAAACAATATCCATATTATATCTTTGAAAAAGAAAATTATGATAAATTAGGTAAATAAAATGAATCTTAAAGAGATAATAGAAAAAATAAAAATAAAAGAACCGTTTGCTTTCAGCAGGTGGGGCGACGGCGAGTGGTTAAATATAAGGAAGGCCCCTGGTAAAAATTGTGACGGTAATATATACTATCATGATTTGGGAGATGAATTAAAAAAAATAGTTGAAACAAAACAAGACTATTATTTAGGAGCACAAGATTATAAAAAATTTAATCTACTCTCAGATGTTGAAAATTACAAAAATCAAAACTGGATAGATGGAGATATATTTCACAAGGCTAGTATAGAAAATAAACTAGGTGATTTTATTGAAGTGTTAGAAAATACAGAAATTGTATATACAGGAAATGAGTCATTAAAAGAACTAAGTTTTATAAATACATTTATTACAATACCCTATTCAAATGTTTGGAAACGCAAAGAGTACTTAATGGATTTATTAATACCAACATTAGCAGATAATCATAAAGTTTATTTATTTTCAGCAGGCATGGCAACAAATGCATTTATTCATGAGCTTTGGAATATAAATAAAAAAAATACATTTATAGATGTTGGAAGTGTATTCGACCCGTATGTGGGAAGAAACACAAGAAGTTACCACAAAGATTTAAAATTATGAAAATAGTAGAAGAGTTTCATGAATTTACTTGGGATATGGTCCGGACACTTCCTAAGTGTTATTATTACTATATAAATAAGATACCATTTGAGCTTAGGTGCAAGGCCGGGTTATCGGAAATATATTATTTTGTTGATAATGCCAGGGAGCTACAAAGGTTTGATGCAGTCAACGATACAATATCTTACAACAATGAACCTCCCCACTATGTATTAAATGAGTGGGCGCCCCCGCCATTAAAACAGTATTACGGTGACAAGGTTAAATTTAATAAACCTACTGTTGTGGTGCAAAATAAATTTTCAAAAGAATGGTTTTCGGGCCCATATAATTATTTTTCTATTGAATTATTGGAAGAATTATTTAATATACTTCAGGATAGATACGATATTATTTATATACGACCCACCGGCCATCAAAAAAATTACTATGAAGATGAGAACGAAATATTATTTTTTCGCGACTACGAGATGATTTATCAAAAATTTCCGAAGGTGTATACAATAGAACAGTTTATAAAAAAATATAATAATTATAGCTATAATGCTTTGCAATTTATTTTGGAAGCAACCGCAGACAAACACATAACAGTTTCTGGGGGAAATGCGTGTATATCTTCATATTTTGGAGGAGATGTAATAATTTTTGACAGCCCGGAAGGCAAAGGAGCCGGCCGCGGCATCTGGAAAACAGACTCTTGGTTATCTATGTTAGGCGGCGCGAATATTTATGGTTATAATAATTATGATAATATAATTAAAAGAGTGAAGGAGAACTGGTA
>Ga0098033_1001332_pt1 | contig 10288 bp, 10 predicted proteins | sample 1_EtaG_FD_75049 | JGI IMG/M metagenome (GOLD analysis project Ga0098033, IMG submission 75049) | Marine viral communities from the Subarctic Pacific Ocean - 1_ETSP_OMZ_AT15124 metaG | ecosystem: Environmental > Aquatic > Marine > Oceanic | place: Pacific Ocean | collected 2015-01-07
AAGGAGTTTGACATGAGTAAGAATATCAGCGAATTTAGGAACCTGACAGATCTGGAAGAGAGGGTGGCTGCAGAGCTCAAGGCCCGGTTTGAACCACTGCAGGGCACCAACACTCACTACTGCTGCCACCGGGAGCTCGAGCTGGTTATCAGGCAGATCGGCCTGGTGATCGCCAAGCACGACAAGAGGTTCAATCACATGGCGTTTGAGGCAGCTTGTGGCCTAGAGGATCATCGCTAACCAAAGGAGCTAATCATGACTGGGATCGAACAAGTAAGCTACGACTTTGCGGCTGGCCAGGCCCAGGCCAAGGCCCTGAGCGATGCCGAGCTCCTGGGAGCCATCAGGGACCTGCGGGAGACTATCGATGTCCAGGAGGCCAGCAACCGCCAGGGGATGGTCACTCCCAAGCTGGGCTACTATTGGGATGAGTATCACACCTTTGTGGCTGAAAACCACGAGCGGGGTGTGGAGCGGCAGAAGGCCAGGCGGCAGCAGTTCTACCTCTTGAGCCCCAGCCACCTGCGGCAGTACACCTTGGATGCCATCAAACAGCAGCGGCCGCATTGGGACAGCGCCAGGGTTTCCCGCAAGGCCATGCTCAACCTGGAGAACCACATCAGGGCCTTGGTCAATAAAGCCGTGAGGCAGCACCGCAATGGGGTCAAGACCTTCATGGATTACCTTTAGGCGAGTATCGCCCTGGGGCCTTCCAGCGAGGGCCTCAGAGCGGCAATTACGCCGGTCAAAGGAGATGTATCATGAGTATCAAAACATTGGACAAACGGTTCGGAGAAGTGGTGGACACGGACTTCTCGGCGGAAGCGAGACCCTTCGCTAAGTATGCTGTGAAAGCCGACACAGGCAGTGAGGCCCTTGCCCTGGCTGGTTTGGATTGGCCAGTGGTCAAGGTGCCCATCTACGCGGAGGGTGGATTGGAGATCCCAGGGAGGATGGCTACGGTGAGAGGTGACTTGGACTTCGACGATCCCTCCAAGGTGCTGGGTGTGGTTGGGACCGACTACCAGGTGGTGCAGAACAGGGAGGCCTTTGCCTTCATCGACGAGCTGCTGGCCGCCGGGGCCAAGATCGATGCGGCTGGGGCCATTGGAAACGGCCGGCGGGTCTGGATAAGACTGTCGCTGCCAGGTGCTTTCACGATCAACGGTGAGCAGTACCTGAGGCGCCTCCTGGCCTGGACCGGCCACGACGGCTACTCAAGCATACGGATGGCAGCGGAGATCTACCGCCTGATCTGCCTCAACGGGATGATGGCCATAGCGGACTCGGCCTACATCTCCATCGCCCACACCTCCAACGCCAGGTCTCTGGTCAGGGAGGCTCAGCACAGTCTGGAGTGGGCCGAGCGGCAGTACGAGCAGGTCACCCAGCAGCTGCAGTTCTTACTGGGCAAGCCCATAGCCCCCTCAGCCCAGGAGTGGCTCAAGCTTCTGGTGCCCCCGACCATGACCAAGCACCGCACCACCGGAGAGCTCCAGGTCAGCGGCAGGGGTGAGAACATTCGCCTGCGGATACTGGACCGGCTATGTGTCAGCCCGGCCATCAAGGGCCACCGGGGCGACCTTTACGGTATGGTCCAGGCCGTGAGCGAGTACACCGACCACGACCGGGTCAAGTCTGCCAGCCCCGAGGCTGCCCTGAAGACTATGTGGTGGGGAAGCTCTCAGTCACTCAAGCAACGGGCCCTGGAGTTGGCCCTGGCAAGCTAAAGGATTTATTATGGTGAACTACAGGCTAATCGAGAAAAACTTCAAGAACCACATGGACGCCATCCACGATGTGTTTCCAAAACACTGGCAGCACACCCTCAGCCACATGCCCGCTGTTCAGGCGATGGTAGGCATGGGCGTAAGAACAAACCTCATGATGTTCAACCTGGGCTGGCGTCTCTTCACTGCCGGGGCCTGCCAGGCCCTGGCTTTGACTACCCCTGAGATTATCGATGAGGAGATGTCAGCCGAGTGGTTTGCCGAGGCCCTGCTGAAGTGGTGGAAAACGAAACACGACAAAGGAACGACGATAGACCTGGGTGATCTTCCGCCGGATCGTGGCGTTGGAATTCCCCCAGAGTCCAACAACTAACTCCTTTGGACTGCCGGATTGAAAGGGCCCGGATAGTCCGGGCCCACCGGCGGGGCAAAGGTAACTCACAGGAGACTATTATGGCGATCACAGAACGACAACTGAAACAGAGGAAGAAATATGTGGGCAGCTCCGATATCGCCGCCCTTTTGGGCGTGAGCCCCTATAGCACGGCCTACGATGTCTGGGCCCAGAAGTGCGGCCTGTTGGTTGACGGCGATGACAAGGCGACCCCGGACATGGTCCTGGGGACCTGCCTGGAGGACGGGATCAGGACCAGGGCCAAGGAAGACCTGGGCCAAATCCGCCGGGGCGGCTTCAGGGTCCTCAAGGGTACGAAGCTGGGAGTCAATGTCGATGGGATCCGCATCAGCACCGGTGAGCCGGTGGAGATCAAGACCGCCAAGGGCTGGGCGAACAAGGCCGACTGGGGCGACCCTGGCACCGACCAGGTGCCCTTCTATACCATCTGCCAGACCCACGGTCACATGCTGGCCACCAGGAAGGACCGCTGCTGGGTGCCGGCCCTGGTCAACGGCGAGTATTACCTCTATGTGGTTGATTTCAACAAGCCGCTGGGGGAGCTGATCCTGGCGGCCACCGAGGAGTTCTGGCGATTCGTGGTGGACCGCAAGGCCCCTCCGGCGCCGCCGAGCCTCGATGTGGTCAAACGCCTGATCCGGGAGCCCAACAAGATGGTCAACATCAGCGACGACCTGATCGAGGGCCTGGTGACTGCCAGGGCAGAGGCCACGGCTGCAGGCAAGCGCAAAGACGAGGCTACCGCCAAGGTCCTGGCTGCCATGGGTGACGCCGAGGCTGGGCTGACCGCCGGCCTGGGAGCGGTGACCTACTACACCGAACACCGCAACGGCTACACCGTGGGCCCCAAGGATTGCCGGATCCTGCGGTACAAAAAGAAAGGACTCTAAGCGTGGAATCGTTGGTAGATTGGATCCATCTTGAAACTATTTACGAGAGGAAAATTATGACCAAGAAAACTGCTAAAAAGAAGACGACCAAAGTGGCGGCCACCAGGAAGGCCACGCCGGCTCCAACTAATGGGGGCCAGAATGGAGCGATTATAGAGGCCCCCCGGCCCAACTGGTCTCAGCCCCTGGCGGACCGTAAGGGTGCCGAGACCCTCAAGCATTACATCCTGTGGTATGTGGCCAACAAGATGCGGCACGGCAAACTCTCTCCTGACCAGGTGGGGATCAGTTACTCCCTGGCCCTGCTCAAGAACCGCCGGCTGATGCAATGTACGAAAATCTCTGTGGCTGAAGCCTGCTTCAAGGCAGCCTTATTGGGCCTGGAATTTTCCGGGGCTACCGGGGACGCCTACCTGGTCCCCTTCAAGACCACCTGCCAGCTGATCCCCGGCTACCAGGGCTACATTCAGGCCTACATGAAGAGCGGGGATATTTCTACCCTGCAGGCCCACCTCATCTACGCCTGTGATACCTTCAAGTACGCCTTAGGAACCCAACCTAAGCTCACTCACGACCCCGACTGCCTGGATCCCCGGTTTGGTGAGCCTAAGTATATCGTAGCCGCCTACATGTTCGCTCACATCAAGGGCTCTGCTCACCCCAATATCGAGATGATGTCGCGGACCGAGATCAACAAGATCCGGGCCCGGTCCAAGGCCGCTAACGACGGCCCCTGGGTGACCGACTTTGGCGAAATGGCCAGGAAGACAGTGCTCAAGCGAGGCCGCAAATGGCTGCCCAGGATCGATGTCATCGACAGGTTGCTGCTGGCTGACGCAGAGTCTACGGAGTATGACACGCCAGAGGACTTGGTCGATCAGGTGGGTGAGGACGAAGAACCCAAGTCCCAGGCCCAGGCCCTGGCTGATCAGCTAAGCAGCCCTCCAGTGGAGCCCCAGGCGGCCCCAGAGCAGCCTGCAGCTGCCGATCCTATGAACGATGTCATCGACAGGTTGCTGCTGGCTGACGCAGAGTCTGAGGAGGCCCTGGCCTTGAGAGTCAAGTTGGCTATCCCTGACGAGGCCTGGCTCGACGCCATCAAGTACCACACGGTTACACCGGCCACCGCCACCCAGGCGGCTCTTGTTGACTGGTCCCTGGTGATCGACGCCATGAGGTCGTTCGCCGAGAAACGCAGCCGTGACTCTCTAGGGGAGGATATGTTTTGACCAACTACAGCAAAGGAGCAGCGTTTGAGCGGAGGTGCCTGCGTTTCCTGCGTGAGCAGGCCTGGGGCGCCATCCGCTCGGCGGGGTCTCACAAGCCCTGCGACCTGGTAGCCTGGCGGAAGGGTGAGGTGCTGATGATCGAGTGCAAGACCAACGGCCGCCTGGATCCAGCGGAGTGGAACCTGCTGTTTGAGCAGGCCCAGTTCACCGGGGCTCTCCCCCTGCTGGCTATGCGGGTGGGCCGGGAGATCGTCTGGCGGCAACTGCTCAGCAAAAAAGTGCCCGGCTGCCGGCTCAAAAATTACTTTGAAAGACGGAAATCGGACTTCGCCAACGACTAACAGCAGGGAGGCTCAAGATGGGAACATTGTATGATCCAGGCAAGGCCCCCTGGTGGAAGTTCTCTCCAGATAGAATTATGAAAGAGCTGGTTTGGGACGCCCCCCTGGACACCCTGGGGGCCTACTTCAGGCTACTCTTCAAGCTGCACTATGCCCGGCCTGAGCGGGGTGTTTTGAGGGGCACTTCGCAGTGGTTGATGAGGCAAGCCGGGGCGGATCCAGCCAACTGGCGAAGGATTTGGGGAGAGCTAATAATGAGTGAATGTTTCGAGGTTCATGAACTCGCCGTTGAACCTAATGAACCTGGTTCAAATCCCGGCTTGTCACACGAAAGTCACACCATTGTCACAGTTATGTCGCGATCTATGGTCAGGGAGGAAAAAAAGAGGAAAGCTGATGCTACACGGCAGTTTAGCCACAGGCACCGCAAGGCCCAGGCAGAAAGTCACGCCGATGTCACACCTGATGTTACACCTGATGTCACAGCGGAATCACGGGGGAGAATAAAGAATATAGAAAATAGAATTGAGAAAAAGAGGACTTTTTCTCTAAAGCAGTTCGAGCGTTGGTGGGCATATTATCCCCGCAAACAAGCTAAGAGAAAAGCCAGGGAGGCTTGGATCAGAGCGGACATCGACGAGGGCAAATATCTCATGCTCTGCGACGCCGTAGTCAGGCAGAAGAAGTGGGACCAGTGGCAGCGGGGAATCATCCCCCTGCCGGCTACCTGGCTCAACCAGGAGAGGTGGACCGACGAAGAGCCGCCAAGAGAACAATCTAACACCGGCCAGGCAGCTGAGCGGGCCCGTAGTCAGGCTCAACGAAATGGTTGAGGAGCAAATAATGAAAAAACATTCAAAACCCATCGGAGACCGAAGAGGAAGAAACAGCTGAGGGCATTGCTGGCAACGTGCCCCATGTGCCCCAAGGCCCCCCACCAGCGTATCAAGAGCCCCAAACACCCCTGTTTATAGGCAGTCAGGGAACGTAGGGCACGTGGGGCACTTAGTTAGAGGACTGATATAACCGTTGCGGTTATATTTTGGTTATATTGAGCTACCCCGATTCCAGGAGGAAGATAATGACAATCATAAACCCCATAGCCGACTACCTGGTGATTTCAATAGCCATGTGCTTTGTGTACATGTGCTGCCTGTGGAAGCTCGACAAGGAGAGTAAGATGAACTTCTGGGCCTTCTTCTTCGCAGGCCTGTGCGGCACCATCTGCATCTGCCTGGTGCTGAGGTATTTTGTTTACGGATTTTAGAAAGGAACATGAGCCATTCCGTGCCTTCTTTATTTTAAGAAAATTTTAAGGAAATTTTAAGATGAAAGAGGAAGTAACATGATGGATAACTACCAATGGTCCGGGCAGTGGGAGCAGATCTGCAAGCTGTGGCCCACCTGGGAGCCCAGCGACGAGGAGCATCGAATCTGGCGGGAGAACCTGGAGAGCTACGATATCTTCCTGCTCGACAAAGCCCGCAAGGCCTACTACCTGGTGGGGGCCAGGTTCCGCCGGCCAGACCTGGGCAAGCTGGTCCAGTCCATCAGGGAGGAAGCTAAGAAATCCCAGCAGCCCACGGAAGACACCATGATCCACTATGTCGGCTTCATCTGTACCGAGGCAGGCCAGAAGCCGGCGGGACACTACGACATGTTCTGCTATGTGGCCCACCTGGGGCCCGACAGGCAATGGCTCCTGCCCCACAGCCAGTTCAAGCGAGACCTCCAGGAGAAATTCATCACCCCCCTGGGCGGGAAATGGATACTGATGGTCTCCGAGAGCTATGTGGACATCCGTAGACGGGCTGCAACCTACCGTCCGGAGCTTGTAGGGCCCGCAGAATCGATAAACTCAAGCCCAGGCACCCATAGGTCGCCTGGGCCCGAAACGGAGGGAGAAAGTGTCTAAAATCGAGTATCCAGTCAACTATCCCGAAGCTTTTGCTATGTTACCGAACGCCCTTTGCCGGGGCGGAATAGTGGCAAGGATCGGGCCAAAGGCGTTTTCGCAGCTGCTCTGTATAGCATCCTTTGCTGACGAGAACGGCGTATGTTGGCCGCCACGGCAAAGACTCGCCGAGTTGATGGGTTTTAGCATAAGCACGGTGGACAGGAACAATGCCAAGCTCCGTAAGCACGGTTTATTGACTTGGAATCGGGGCAGGTCAGGCCGAGCCAACGAGTACCGAATAGATCTCGGGCCATGCAGGGGGGCTCAACGGCCCCATAAGGTCTTCCCTGCACTCATGCCTCCGTCACCTCTCAAACAATGCTTGGCTGGGGCGGACCGTGGAGAAAGTAGACCAGAATAATGAACGGCAAGGATCAACAATCCTGGTGAGGTTCTGGAAGATGATGAACTCAAGTTTTAGAGGGGAAGAAGTATTTTATGGATCTACTCGAGCAACTTCATGGAGGTAGCGAAGATGAGAGTGAAAACGATGTTCTGGATTCAGATCAAGCACGGTAGGAACAAGCGATGGTACTGGGCCCTGCGCTGTTACAACGGCCACATCATGGCTGACTGTGCCCAGGGCAACGGCTACAGCAGCAAGACCAATGCCACCAAGGCCGCCCGCAATACCATCCGGGCCTTCAGGCAGATGCCGCTGCCGATCCGTGGGTAAAGAAAATGAGGGGCCCCAGCAGTGTTGGCTACCAGGACCCCCTCGACAGGAGAGAGGAAACTATTGCCATCGTCGGCGTATGTTACGAACTCCGGTCTTGACAGACTCAGCGTTCCGGCTTATCCTCTGGGCTATGTTTTGAGCCACGAAGATATTGACTGCCCCAACTTCACCGAGCCCGTAGTAGTCACGCAGCTGCTCGACGGCGTAGTCGATTTCCTGCTGGGTGGGAGTTTTTTTGCGGGCCAGCAGATTGACGAAGCTGCGGCGCCGGTAGATCTCCAGTTTGGGATCCCCACCCTTGGCCCACTTGTAGGCGGCCTTGACGGTTCTGGTAGGCCCATACACGGGCACCCCGGTGCCGATGGAGACTACCCTGGATAAGGGGTTCAGCAATCGATCAAAACTACGCCAGGCCTTGAGCTGGCCTTTGTAGGGGCCGCCCTTGAATTTCTTCCCGGCGATGAGGTTCCGCGCCGTGCCGTCCTCGTTGACCACTTCTCTAGTCACTACAGCTATATCCCGCAGAGTTGATTCCAGGTAGCTGCGGCTGCGGTAGTCCGTGTCGGTTCTGCTGCGGGCGTACCTGATGACCTCAGCCAGCTGCGGACCCACCACAATCACATAACTCAAGGCGTCTTCCAGGGCGGTAAGAATCTTGTCCCAGAAGCCTTCCTCTTCTCTTCGTGGCGGGCGGGGCCCGCCATATAAGACTTGGCCGATATCCCGCAGCGTTCTGATTATCAGGGAGCTGGCGGTGACAATCGAATAAGTCAGGGCGACTCTGGAGATGGCAGCCTGGCGGAGCCGGGAAGCTTCTTCATAATTGCCTTCCTGCTGGGCCAGCCTGGCCAGGTGCCAGGTCCTGTGGGCGTTGTTGGTCGCTGCCCAGAGCATGTTCCAGATCTGGTTGGTCTGGCTGGTGAAGGCCGTGAAGAAGTAGGCCATACTCTGGGGATTGCTTTGCAGTCTGGATCTATGCAGGGGATCAAATACGGGCTGGCTCCTGTGAACCCAGGCCTCAGTTCTGCGAGCCGTCTCGTTCATCTGCTGTTCTTCATTCCAAGAGGGGAACAACCTCTTGACCTGGTTGCGGTACATGACCCAGCCCACCCCGATGGCCTTCATGTCAAAGTAGCTGATGCCGCCGTCTACCCATTTCCATTTCTTGCCAACCCCTGAGACATTCTTCCAAATGCTGGCTCCACCCATACCTGGGGTGAGGATGTTCAGGGAGTTGCCCTGGGCCCGCTCCCTCAGTACCGGTGAGTACTTAATCATCTGGGCCAGGGTCTCTTTGTCCCAGGTGTCCAGGGCCTTGAGAATATCAGCGGCCGAGAACGGTGCGTCGTTCAACAGAAACAGGGCCGAGACCAGCTGTCGCACACCGATATCACCAGGCCTGGCCAGTAAGGCTGCCTTGGTGACCCGTCCCCGCAGCCTGGTCATCATGGTGGTGTAGGTATCTGCCCGGCCGGCCTGAGTATCGATCCTGCGGATCAAAGCATTCACGGCGTCCAAGGCAGCATAGCCGTGGGTCTTCAGGATAGCCTGTTTCATACGAGGGTGGCCGAAGATCATCTTATTGTCCCTCAGGGCCTCAGAGTAAGCAGCGGTAGCCGTCTCCAGACCAATCAGGTAGCTCAGTTTGACAAAGGCATCGTCGAACAGGATGGGCACCTTGTTATCCACCCGGCCTTTGAAGATCCCACTCTCGGTCATGGTGGCCTCGTGCATGCGGGCTAAGGTGGCGTCGCCGCCGGTGTATCTCATCTCACGGTTACGGGGCAGGGTCCAGTAGTTGGGATCCAAAGCGATGGAGTAGTTGTTGATCGACTCCCAGGTTTTATTCAGATGAGGCCTGACAGAATCAAGGGCCCGGCGGATGGCCTGGGCCATGATGATCTCTTTGGCTGTGGCCGAATCGATAATGGCGTCCCAGTCTTCCTCAGCCAGGGGCTCAGGAGTGATCTCGCCAGTTTCAGGATCCAGGGTGCCGCTGTACTTGGTTGGGTCAGTGCGAGGACCGATAGGTGACTGGCGGATCTGTTTCATGTTCAAGGGAGACCAGCTGTGCAGCAGAAAGTCGATTATCTCGCCCGAGATCAAGAGGATGCTCTTACCCAGGCCGTCGTTGCCCACCGGCAGAGCGATCATCCTTTGAGAGACCTTGCCAGACTTTAGAGCCTTCTGTTGGGCCTTGGCGTCACCCCAGAACCACTGGCTCCAACTACGGAGCTCGTCCTCGGTGATCTTACTCTCTCCCACCTGCTCCTGGATGATAGCCCAAGCCTCGGCCTGGTAATCGTAGTGATCCCGCTGGGCCTCTTCGAGCTGAGCCAGGGCGTCCATCAGGGGAGAGTCCTCACCGGCGATGTCGGTATATAAGTTGGTAGTGTTTTTCCGATCCCAGGTGAGGAACTCTCGCCATTTACCTATCCGCAGCGGCCCGAGCTTCTGCTGCTCCCTCTGTTTCTTGAGCTTGAGCTCCTCGGCCGGGCTGCGCTGCTTCCGCTGGGGTAGCTTGGCCATAGCCAGCAGGGTATTCTTGATCTGATCGTCCAGGGTGCGGGCGTAGCGTGAGCCCTTCAGGAGTTTCTTGGTTTCCTGGAGGTGGTGAGCCAGGGCCAGGGCGGCCGTCCGCAGCTGGATCTGCTCGGTAGTCATGTCGTTGAGATATAATTTGTCCATGTTCCGCAGGGCCAGGATACTGTCGGTGGGCCAGCCGTGCTGCTGCTTGAGTTGCTCGGCCCGCTCGGCGTCGGTCTCGCCCAGGGTCTCCAGCCACTTGGCTAACCTGGCCAGCTTGGCCGGCTTCTTCTGCCGCATACCCGGATCCAAATCAGACACGGCGTCGTTGGCTGTCTTGCGGAAGCTCTCCGAGAGGTACTTGAACCCGAAGGGGCCCCAGCCGTATTTCTTCTTCATCTTCTTGAAGGTTTGCTTGAGCTTATTGATAGCGGCCTTCCGCTCGTAGTACTCTTCGAGCTCGTAGATCCGCTCCACCAGTTTCTTGATCTTGGAGGCGGCGGTCTTGGTTCTTTTGCCTA
>Ga0098033_1001333_pt1 | contig 10285 bp, 1 predicted proteins | sample 1_EtaG_FD_75049 | JGI IMG/M metagenome (GOLD analysis project Ga0098033, IMG submission 75049) | Marine viral communities from the Subarctic Pacific Ocean - 1_ETSP_OMZ_AT15124 metaG | ecosystem: Environmental > Aquatic > Marine > Oceanic | place: Pacific Ocean | collected 2015-01-07
CGATAAGTATATTCCCGGTGGAGCAGCTACCCCAGAAGACTTTGACCCGTCCATTAGAGAAAGTGCAGGAACAGTTCTTGGAAGTTATGGGAACTGGATGCAAGGAGAAGAAGGTTGGATTCCTGATATTTTACAGAGACAATGGAGAGAACGTAGGAGATAATAATGGCTTTTTATAATCCACCCGGAGCACCAGCACAAGGGGGTTTGACGGTTGATGCTAGTAGATATCAGAATCTTCAAGCTCATCAGTATCAACCCGTTCCAAATCCATTTGCAAAAGCTTATGAATTAAAGAAGCAGGCTATGGAGATGAAGCGTGCTGAAAGAGCTGAGACTGAAGCTATCTCTGGTGAAGTATTAGCTAAGATGCAGAATGAGATTTTCGCTATGGGAGATGATGCTTCACATTTCAATCCAGATGATATCCTTCAAGGAGGAAAATTTAACAAGTCCGAATTAGAGAAGAGAAGATTCACCTCAACTTTGAAAAGTGCTGCTTGGACAAAGTATCAGAGAGATGCTAAAACTGCAGGAGGTGTAGCCAATAGAGAATCTTTTGAACAAGTCTGGGGGGCAGCAAAGAAAAAGGAAGATAGTAAAATTATCAATGAGATGTGGGCGGATGTTCAGTCCAATAGGATGACTGAAAAGGAGTTTAATCTTGCTGTAAGAGATGAGGGTGGAGAAGTATTTAGAGACTATTATAAAGACATAAGTCAACCAGCTAAAGAACAGCTTCAACTTTCATTAGAACAAGCTAAATGGGATGCTTATACTCCGGGCTATGAAACTTTCTGGGAAGGAATGTTTAACACAGGACCTACTGATACTGAATTATCAGATAAAGCTTTATCGCCTGCTGTAATAGGAACAACTGTTACTGCTGGTTTAACAGCCGCAGGACTAAGTCCTACAATAAGAGGGGCTGTGGCTGCACCTTTTAAATCTGTTTACGGAGCGTCTGGCGGAAATTTAAGAGCTTTTAAGGTGGAGGCTAATAAGTTAAAGACATTGCGTCAGGAAGCTAGGGCTCTTGGATTCAATCCCGATACAGGTAAAATGATAAAAGGGACAAAGGCCAGTCCAACCCTTCGAATGAAGTATAATGCTTGGAATAAGATTGAAGGGGCTGAATTAAAAAGATTAGAAAGTCTTCAAAAAGCTGGTACTAATGTTAATCAAGACAAACTAAAAGAATTACAATCGAAAAGAGATAAATTCAAATCTGATTTATCTTCTAATAAACAAAAGATTGACAAAGCTAAAAAGAAATTATCAGCACAACAAAAAGTTGTTGCAGATAAAAAGAAACTTTATAGAAGTAAAGGCAAAGGCTTTACTCCTAGAGGTGTTCCTCAGGGAACGGGTGCTGCAGCCATGACAGGACTTCGCGGTCAGTTTATGGGTGAAATAGCTGCTATGCCTACCAGAATGTTACTTGGAGATGAGACCAAGGGTGCAAAATTAACGAACGAAGCTATTGAAACTTTAGGAACTCAGGCTGGCATGGGCTCTGGTCAGATAGCTATGCTTTCTAAAATTAAGAACAAGATTCAAAAGAATGGCATGACTTGGGCTTTGAAAAAGATAGCACAAAAAGGCGGTTTTAAACTTGCTTTGAGTGTGGGAGGAAAAGCTATACTTGGGACTGCTGGAGGTTTAGTCTCTGGTGGTGTCTTGACAGGGGTTAGTGCAGCTATGCTTGCAAAAGATTTATACGATATTTACAATATTTTAGCTGAATAAATGTGCCTTTACCACAGCAATTTAATCCATATATACCAGAGCAAGAGCTTTCCAAGGCTTTAGCTCAATATAAACAATCCCCAGATTCGTTCTCTGACGAGGACGTAGAAACCCTTAAAAATCATGCAAGGTACTATAATGTACCCTTTGCAACTGATGAAAGTCGTCATCAAGGACGTATAGGCGGTCTAATATCCCAACTTGGCAGTGGTTTTACTGAGGGTTGGACTACATTCAATGTTTTTAAAGATAAGCCAAGGGACGAATATGAGGCTATAGCAAGGAATATAGGTCATCTTGCTGGTTTTGTAGGTTATATACCAGCGGCTCCATTTAAACTATTAGGTTTAAAAACTCTTGCTGCTGCGGCTAAGAAAGCAAAGGGTCGTTCTGTGCCTATGTGGGCAGCTAAACTAGCAACTGAAAAGGCTAGTAAAATAGTTGGCCCAGCCCTGAAAGGTGCTGTAATTGCCCGGGCAGGTGCTGTTGGTTCTGCAGCAACTTTTTTAAGTAAACCACTCGTAAAAGACATCGTAGAGGGAAGTTTTCATCTTGGTGTTGCAAGTAGTGTCTCAAGTTGGCAGGGTGGTGTCGATGAAATGATGAGGTCTTTTGTTGGTGGTGCTAAGACTGGTGCTGTCTTTAGAGGTATTGGTAATATAATAAAAACAGATAGTGAGACTGCTAATAAAATCCTAAGAGGATTATCGTCGAGTATGTATATGGGTCTTCCTGCTACAGCTCAAGGAGCTACAACTCCAGAACAAGTCTATGAATATCTATTGGGTGCTTATTTTGGATGGAAAGAGATGCCCTATCATAGAAGAGCAGCTGGGAAGCATCTTAATAAGATGGTTGAGCAAAGAAAGACTGACCCAGAGATTGTAAAAGGATGGGAAGATTTAGATGCCAAGACCCAGAAGTATGCGAAAGAAAAGTCTATAAAGACATTTGGGACTCGTGAAGAAAATCTTGCCATAGGTTATAAACTAGCAAAAGACCAAGGAGTTGACGTTGAACAGCAACAGGAATATGCTGAAAACTATGCTAATGAGGTCGAAGCAAGAGCAAGGGCAACTGCTGGACCAATGGCTGAAACTGATGAGAGCAAAGAGGCTGCAGAGGTTAATAAGGAAAGAACTGCCGAAACAGAGCGTGGTTCTTCTACAGTAGAGGGACAGGAAAATCTTGATACTGGTTCTGAACTTGTAGAAATACCCAGTTTTTCTTATCAAACAGAAAATTATGTTAGAAGAACCTTTGAGGACATTTATGAAAAGGCACCATCAAAGTCTCAGAAGATAGCTGAGATAGCTGGTGACCTTGAACAAACTTGGGAAAGCATGATTGAAAGGGGTAGGGTAGACAATGTAAATCCTTCAGATGATATGGTTAATTATATCAATGAGACATATGGAAGAAAGTTAGATTATAATGAGGCTATCTTCTGGAGAAGTCTTGGCAATAGAAGGCTCAAAGAAAAAAGAGTTCCTTTACTCACTTGGCATAATGGAAGAATAGACCCCATTCTTGAAGACAAATCAGGAGCTGGTCTTGTTCCTACTAATCTTGCTGGTAATAGAAAAGCTTTGTATGAAGAACCAAAGATTATAGATAAGGTTTATCAGGAAGAATCTGGGACTACTAATTTAGCTTATATGGTATTAGACCATGCGATATTCAAAGGAAATAGAGGGATTGAAGAAGTTCCATTAACTGACCTTGATAAGCATTTCCGTAGGGAACTCCAAAGAGACCCGCAAATGAAAGAACTCTCTGAGAGTGGTAATTGGGAAGATAGGCAAATGTTCTGGCAGGCAGTCGATGCAAAGAAAGCTGCCTTTAATAGGGATAATATGCTGAATATGGATGCTAAAGAAGGAGGTTTCTATTATTTCGGAGGAAGAGGAGATGCTGCTCGTCATTATTATGTAAGATATCATCCTAGGGTTGGAAATACTCCTGAAGCAGTTAATAAAAACCTTAATCTTATAAGAGATTTGTATGCTGCTAAAGGCATAATGAAGAATGGTGAAAGAATAAGCAATGCTGATTTTAATAGGATGTATAGTCGAGCAAAAGGCAATTGGATGAAAGAGTATTCAGCTGATGATGGAAAAGAATTGGCTCGTATGGGTGAGATTTTTGATAAAGCCTTTGTATCTAATATGTTTTATGAAGTCAATATGAACGGATTACAGATTAATAGAGCTGGGCTTAGTAAGGTATTGGATGTTGGTTTTATAAATGATGCTAAAGATTTAAACAAGCGTTCTCAGATATGGCTTACCACGGGTATATCCTCAAACCCTGACTTTATAAATGCAAGATTAGTCGACTCCAAAGTTCCATTGGATAGAGAAGGAAATTATAATATTAAGATAGTAGAGGACTTTGATGAGAAACTTTATAGCGATGGTGCAATTATTGGGCATCCAGATGTAATCGATGCTATGAACGCTGATTATGGTTTGCCAGATAAGGGCGGTACTGTAAAGTCCTTTATGGTTTCTCCGAATTCAAAGCATGGAGCTTTGCTTGGTAAATATATGATTCACTCAGCTCCTAAGAATGTACAGCTCTGGATGGAAAAACATAATGTTCATATGATAGTTCCAAGGTCAGCAGCGAAGCAGCTGGGTACAAGAGGCGAACTCCGAGTTAAAGATGGTAAGCCCCACAGAACTCTTGGAAGATTAACTTGGAAAGATGGTGGTATAGCCTTAGAGGGGACTAAAAAAGAAACGGATACCTATAAGGTTCATTCTTTCGACTTTAAAGGAGTCTTCTCTGAAAAGAACGATGAGCATACTCTCAGAGATGTAACTCTTCCTAAACAGATGCAGTCTAATCTAACTCCTTATACTTACAGTACTATGCAAGTTCCGGAAGGAAAAGAACGTGATGAGATAGTGGCACGAAATCGTGAAGTTATAGATGATATGTACGATACTCTTTCTGGGAGAGGTTTTGAAGGGGACGCAGAGATGAATAGGAAAGCACATTTATTAATGGCTGACCCAAAAAAGAATAACTATTTAATGGGGGAACTTGAAAAGGGGTTTGAAGATATTGGTGTTCCCACGCTTATAGAGGCTATGAAATCTCCGGGCAATGAAAGATTTGCTAATATGGCTTATAACAAGATTCAAAGGGCTAATGATTCTTTTATAGCAACTCTGGTTGAAGAAGGCGAAATGCGGTTTGAAGATGCTGACCTCTATCGGAATGAAGTTGCTGAACAGTTAAAGGTTCATGAAAAGCTTATGCAGTATAGTCCTGATAGCTTAGCTGGTATCTTTCATAAGTATGGCAGAGACTACAGAATGAACAGCACAAGGAATTATGTTGTTAAGAGGCTTACCAAGCCTAAGGTTGGTAATAGTTTCTCTTCAAGAATGCGTCCTTATGATATTGAATTACAAAATAGAACTGACCCAGAAGGGCCAACCTCTACCTTAAAAGGTGGTTTAGACCCAGTTATAAGAGATAAGGCTGCTGTTAATGTAGCAGATTTAATGTTTAAAAGAGTGACAAAAGCTAAAAAAACAGATAGGGCTGTTTTTAATGAAACAGATGTTCCTGTTAGAAATAATGTAAGTGGAACTGTTCATCTCGATAATATAATTAGTGGTGGAGGTATAGTTGGGAGAAAAGGTGTAAAGGGAGCTTATAAAGTTGAAAAAGTAATAGGTGATAAGTATAAAATATATGAAATTACTGAACCAGATATTATTAGTGGAGAAAATTTATTCTTTCTTGATGAGGGATTTAAGGATTTTGAACTTTATTCTACAGTCTGGGGTGGAAAAGGTAAACGACTTGAGGATGTCTGGAATCAATTTAATGGAGAAGGATATGGAGTTTCCCAAGAGAAAGTAAAAGAAGTATTAAGGGCTGCCTTAACTCGTGTCCCTATGGACAGTATTAGCGGTTCACATATTCTGAACTTTGGAGGATTTACTGGTGTTCGTGGTTATGGAGTTTTGTTGCATCCTAGGACAATGGATGCTCTTGGTGGTGCCGACCTTGATGGTGATAAAGCCTTTGGATTCTTTGGTTCTGAAAATTATGGCTTTAAAAAAGCATGGAAAGATTTATACCATAGTAATAAGAACGAAGGAGAAGGGTTAACCTCTGACCAATTAAAGGATAAGTATCGAGAAACATTTGTTCATGGAATGGATGCTAAGGGAGAAGAATTTGGTGATGCCTTTCATCAGTATTCTCCTCATACTAGACTTAATATATCCGAAGCTGCCTTTGTTGGGAGACATAGTTTAGGCCCTACTGTTGTTAACCGTGCTACGCTTAATGCAGCATGGTCTGCTATTAGAGGAAGTAAAGATGGGTTCTTTGATTATGAAACTTCAATGAAAGGATTGACTATTACTCCTAGTGAAGGTATTAGACCTGTCCCAGTAGATGACCCTGCAAAACCTTTAATGAGCAGTTTACCTGTTAAAGGTAATACTCCAACAATGTTTTATACTGGCGTAGGCTCTAGAGATGTTCCTAAGGAAGTAAGAAGTGAAATGGTTGCTCTTGCAAGGGAATTGGAAAAAGCAGGATATACTTTAAGAACAGGAGATGCTAAAGGTTCTGATGCTGCTTTTAGGGCTGGTGCAAGAAAAAAAGAAGTTTATAAAGCATCTGATGCTAATGACCGTGCAAGAGCAATAGCACAAGAAGTACATCCAGCATGGGGAAATTTAAAAAGTGATTACGTAAAAAACTTAATGGCTCGTAATACTTTTCAAGTATTTGGAAAGGACTTAGGATTACCTTCTGACTTTGCTGTAGTCTGGACTAAAGGAGGAGAAGAGAGTTATACACAAAGAACCTTTAAGACTGGTGGAACTGGTCAGGCTATAGAACTTGCCTCAAGAAGAGGAATACCAGTTATAAATCTTTCTAATCCTAATTGGCGTACTAAGTTAGATGCTGTGTTATCTGGTAAGACTGAAACTGAACTTCCGTCATATCAAGCTGAAGGAGCTATCAAAGTTAGAATGACTCCTTTAATGGATGCTGAGAATATGAAACTCTTTAGAGAGAAAGCAAGGGCTGCTATCAGCTTTGCGTCTGACCCTATGGATGAAGGGGGCTTAAAAAACAGGAATGTATTCTTTGATGAATTAGCTAGGCATCTTTTTAAATGGGAAGTCTATGACCCCCGTACTGGTGAGATTATTGAAGACCTTACCAATAGTTATAATAACCATACCATAGGGTCATTTAATAAAAACAGAAGAACTGGTATTGTCAAGATAATGTCTGATATCAATAGCAAACTCTATGGTAAGAATGTTATGGAGAACAGAAGGTGGCAATTTTATGAGGTACAGGAAGCTCTGAGAGCGGGAGAAAAGATTGATGCTTTTGGTAGGAATAATATGCTTTCAAAGCTTGCCCATTCTTTAAACGGGGTTGATTATTCAGATGGAATATTTAACAGAGTCAACTTTAATAAACTGTCTGAGATGTATCAATCCCATGAAGAAGCAGTTAAAAGCGACCGATTTAGATGGTTAAAAGATATTCTTGGAAGAAAGAGTATGTTTGTTAGGCAGGGATGGTTTACAGATTTTATTATTGAACATAAACTAAATACTGAAGAAGGAATGAGTAAGGCTACAAATCCTAATTTACCCGAATGGAATAAAGTTAACAAAGCTTTGCAAATAAGATATACTAAGGGTAAAGACAAGGGTAGATTTATATTCGGGATAATGAATCGTAACCAATACATGATTAAAAATATACAGGAGCCGGGTTACAGAAGGTATGTTCTTAACCATATCCTGAAACAAGCAGAAGATTTTGTAGTAAATGATATTTCTGATATAGCAAGCATGAATCTCTTAAAAAGATATGGCGATGCTATACCGAGTAAAGCCATTGTGGAAGATATTATCCTCAAAGTGGAAGAACTTAAAAGACGTAGTTATCTTATGTCAAGAAAGATGGCTGGCAGACAAAGTATAGAGGATATGAAGCTAAATCCAGAAGAGAAACAATTGCTCCGAAATATTCGAAGAGGATTAGGAGCTGAAGACGTTCCCGCTGAACAGTTATTTTCTCAGACTGAGATTGATAATCAGATTGTAGAATACAAACGGAATAAAAATTTAACTCCACAGGAGTCGGCATTTATGGATGCTTTGCTATTAGGTAGTGTTAATCGTGGTTTTCATAAGGCAATTGAACAGATTGATGCTACTCTGCCTAAAGAAGGCAGGTCTGAATTATTTGAACAGGAATATCAGAAGTTAAAGAAATTTAAGGAAAATACTACTGTCTCCAGATTAGGCTTTGCAAGTAATGCAGTCGATAGGGCTGTTCTGGCTGATTATATGAAAGAATATAAGACTCTATGGAATAAGTCTTCTGCTATAGACCCCAAAGTAAAGTCAACAGTCATTGGTGAATCAAAGGTAGCTGAAAAAGATAGGCCAATAGTTGATGAAAATGGTAACACAGTTGAGGGCTCTATTTTAGAAACTCCAGAACAGGATAAGATGACACAGCAATATCTTGATGAGGTTAAGCCTTTTGAAGGCTTGCATGATGGAGAGCTTAAAGGAGAGTCTAAAGAAGTATATTACTCTATGAAGAGTCATCTTGAGCATTACCAGAACAAAGTTGGAAAAAACTTACAGGGTATAGTAAGGGATGTTGTAGGTAAAGATTTGAATTCCATGAATCTTGAAGACTGGAGAACTATGGATAGATATTTTAAACAGGTACGGACTGGTACTTGGTATCAAAGAATGTTTGATAAAGTCTTATCAAAGTCACCAGAGATTAAGAAAAGATATCATCATATGTTTCCTGAAGCAATCAATAGGGACATGATGAGATACGAACTTGAGCTTATGGATGTTAGAAGACCCTATATTGATAAGGATGGTAATGAACAGATAGGCCCAGCTTTAAGAGCTACTGGTGTAGTAGATATGTTGCAGAGGGGTGTTTACTCTTCTCAAGAGAATGCTATTAATATTGAACAGTCAGAGAAGAAAAAACTGAAAGAAACATTGAGACCCTATGTAGACAGTATACCCGAGGGCAGAGCTTTATATAGGATGGCTGTGAGGATAAGAGAAGAAGCTGGCTTTGGTAATGAGCAGTTTGATTATGGTAAGTATCTTAAGGATGAAGCATTAAAACAGGACTGGGAGTCGTTAAAAGATAAAGAATTTGGTATAATCCTTCCTGATGGAACAAAAGATAAGATGACAGGTCGTAAAATTGTTGCTAATATAAATGATATTATTACTGAACAGAATAAAAAGGTGCATAAATGGCTTGTTGGTGATGAAGAAAAGATTAATTTTTATCTTGATATGGATGATGGTACGCATGCAGGTCTTGTAAGATTAAAGAATAGATTCTTGGAAGACTTAAGAGAAGCAGCACGTAAAAACGAACCCATGGATATAGAACTTGGTATTGATGGACTTAATAGGATTGCAAAAAGAATCTTAATCTCTCAAGTTCCTGAAGCTGGAAGGGAAGAAGCACAGAAAGCTTTAAGAGAAAATCTAAAGATAGGTGAGACTGGTGAGTTGAATCCTAATTTTTATTTTCCCCATGTGAACTTTGACCGTGGTCAAGCAAGAAAAAGACTTCTTGAAGCATTAGAGAATACTCTTGATGATAGGTCTCTTGAAAGTAGAGATAGAGAAATCAAAGTCCAGAAACTTATCCATCATTATAAGCAGATGACTGGTGACTGGGTTTCAAAAGATGAGATGGGTGACCGCTGGGATGAAATAGGTGACCATTTAAGTGCTATAGCCGATAGAAAGACTGCTTCCAAGGAATATATACAATGGTATAAGTCTGAAATGAAAGTAGGGAACCAGTATAGTCGTTCGAAAGACCCAATACCCGGATGGGATATTGACCCAGAAGCCTATGAATTTTATATGAAAAATATAAGTGACACTTTTTATCGTATTACTTCACAGATAGCATCCCGCTCATTAATTAACGATTGGTCACAGGATTTTTACTTCAGGTCTAAAAAAGACAAAAAGCTTACTAATTCATGGAGAAACTTCCTTAGGCTCTATGTTCAAGATAGTATGGGTTATCCCAGCCAAATACCAGAAAAGGTCCTTAATGACCCAAAAATGAAGCTTAAAGGCACACCCTATGCATGGTTGGCTGATAGTAATGTCTTAGACAGGGTAAATAACATAGCTTCTAAGCTTGGGGTAAGACAGAGGAATTTACCCAAAGAATTAAGAGGCTATGGTTATAAAGACCTTTCTGCTTGGACTAACCTTGAAGCAAAGTACCAACTGGCTACATTACTTGCCCATCCTAAGAGCTCAATAGCTAACTTTTATGGTGGTACTTCTATGACTATAATAAATACTGGTTGGGAGAACTTTAGGAACGCTAGAAAGATTGAATATTTATCTAATACAGTCAATCCTAAGTGGAATCGGATGCAGGATGTAGAGGACTGGGTTACATCACATGGTGTTATTGAAGAGTTTCTACGTTATGAGGCCGATATTAA
>Ga0098033_1001334_pt1 | contig 10284 bp, 13 predicted proteins | sample 1_EtaG_FD_75049 | JGI IMG/M metagenome (GOLD analysis project Ga0098033, IMG submission 75049) | Marine viral communities from the Subarctic Pacific Ocean - 1_ETSP_OMZ_AT15124 metaG | ecosystem: Environmental > Aquatic > Marine > Oceanic | place: Pacific Ocean | collected 2015-01-07
CCAACCTGGGGCGACAACTGGCATCTCGTTAATTGCTGCTTCGAAAAGCGGCAAGCCAAACCCCTCTCCGTGAGAAGCTGATATCATTGCTTTGATTTTCTTGTGCTTGTACAACGCTGTCATTTCTTCTTCTGTCAAATCTCCGTGCAACAAATAAACCTTGCACGTCCTATCTTTAAAACGGGACAAGACTTGATTGAGCCTCACTTCTGTCATTCTTCTGTCGATGATAGATCCTCGAGCACAACTAGTCTTGAGCACCAACCCAACCTCATCATCCTTGAATTCGCTGACGAACCAAGAAATCATGTTCTCCATGTTCTTTCGTGGACCCCAGAGGGCGACAGAGAGGAAGTTAAAGTCATATTCCAAGTCAATATTGAACTTCTTGTCAGCGGTTATCTTTTTGACTGGGTATGGGATAACATCAATTGGAGTCCTGCAAGTAACTCCAAACTTCTTTCCGTTGTTTTCAACCTCATATGTCGTGTTCTCGAATGCCCACTTGGCATGGTTTGATGGAACAATTATCTTGTCCATCTGAAATGTCTTCTCTAGCCAAGACGTGGATATCTTGGTTGTTTCTATCCCCGCTGTCACATGCACTGCATATGCAGCCTTCTTTTCGAACTCACTTGGGATGCCAACGTGTATGTGAGCATCGTAATGTGGTTCGTTGTTGGACTGAACCGTGTATGACGTGGTTTTCTGTATCAAGCTGTCGAGCATCCTTCGCTCTTCATTATCCTCAGTTATCCAGCCAGTTGTTCCCCACCCTAATGGGTGGATATATAAATCGATATCTGTCCTGTCAACCAAAGACCTGAACACGAACCTTGAATGCTCTCCATACCCAGACTGTGTTAATATTGGTGCTTCTAGCAATACCTTCCTCATGCTACCTCCTTGAACTCCCATGACTTGTAATTTGTCCTATCTTCCCATGATCCCATATTTTCTCGAATATGTTGGAATGCTTCATCCCACTTTCGGGTATAATCCCCAAATCCGTAATTGGCAAGGACGTGGCCACGTCCCTTCTTTCCCACTTCCGCTCTCTCTTCCGGTGTCATATTGAATATTTTCAACATCGCATCCAGGAAGTCCTGCTTTGATATCCTGTCTTCAAAAATATATGGCACAAGCTGAGAACCAATAATGCTCTTTGAGGATGGCTCTATGCCAACCCCAAACCACTCTGTTCCGTCCGTAACTTGTTCCTGCAGTCCCCCTGTCATCGTCACGATTATCGGAGTTTCGCATGCCAGGGACTCGAGTGTTGCTAAACCAAAACCTTCAGCATCGGATATATTAACCGTGCAGTCTGCTAGGTTGTACATGTCTGCTAGCCGTTCTGTTCCCGTCTTCTCTGTTGAGAAGATGACTTCCCCATTTAATAAATCGAGTTCATGTAAGATTGCTTCCAAGTCTTGTCCGTTTGGATCCGATGGCTCGGTGTGCATAATGAGGTTGGCTTTATCGTGGCCAACAATGTCCAAGAATTCCTTAAACCAAAATATCAAGGTGCCGGACTGCTTCCTTCTAGCGTTCCTGTTATTCCAAAGAAATGTCACTTTGTCCTTGAGACTATCTGCCAAGCCTTGGACGTTTTCGTCTAGAATGTCTCTCTTGTGAAACACATCTGTTGGAACAGCATGTGGAATGTGGAACAGCTGAACGTCTGGTGAAACATTTGCGACGATGTCGTTCGTTAGTTTGCTTATGGACACAATAACATCGTTTGAGTCATAATAATATTTATTGTATTTTGGATATGGGTAGTTGTCCCAGACATGATAATAAACCAAAGGAACGTTTGATCTTATTTCGTTTTCGATGGACCACAGCCATCCCCAGAATCGAGGATCTGTCATTATCCAAACCGCTTCAGGCTTCTCATTTGCCAAAAGTGCCCTCACCAACTCCGGTGTGCCAAACTCATCGACTGGATAGGTTATCCAGTCGGCTCCGTATTTCTCCTGTTTGATTGGACGATAATCCAAGTGCTTGATTGCACCACCCAGAGAAACAAACTGATAGTTTCCCGTCTCCAGCAGTGATTCAATCATGTATCTGGTTTGCATCCCAACGCCGGATGGCGAATAGGGATTATCTGAAATTGTCAGAATTTTCATTTTCTTGGGGTTTTGCATTTTTACTCCTAAATTTAAGGACAGTGAACGGTATTCTTGAAGTCGCACCTATTGCAAGATGTCTTGTTCTTGAAGAAAATTTCCTTATTTATATTTTTAACAGCTTTTTCCAAAAGTTTTAAGGCATTTTTTGTTTTTCTTTCACCACTGGTGACTCTGAATATCTCAACTTTTCTTTTTTTAGCGGTTCTCTTGAGGAGAGCGAAGTGTGTTTCGATGTCTTTTTCTTCAACATTGAACTTCGAAGCATAGAATTTCTTGTACAGTGTTAACTGATATGTGGTTACACTATCGTTCTTTCTTTTCATATCCCAGCCCCAAGAACAGGACTTCCAATCAATAACATGATATTTCCCATCAGCAGTTTTGAGCACCAGATCTATGAAGCCTTTGAACTTCATGCCGCCAGAATCAAAATCAGTTATGTCCTCGAAGAGGGGTTCCTCAACAGAAACAACTTCATATTCACCAAAATACTCTTTCACGGCAGGGAGGATATGCTCGAATATGAGTGGTGCTTGTGCGCTCATCTCAGTAACCATTTCCTGACGGAGGGGGACACCCAAGGCGTCGATACGAATCAGCTCTGAAAGAAAAGATATTTCAAAGTGCTCTTCTGCATTGAAGTCTTCTTCCTTGCCGGTTATGAGGTGCTCGCAGACTGAGTGTATTGCAGTGCCAAAGGCAGTGTATTCATTTCCCTGAAATGCTGCAATATTATCTAGATACGATAGCTTGTGTTTGAAAGCACATTCATTCCATATCTTCATTTCCGAGAAGCTTATTCTTCCTCGGCTTGGATACTTCCTTTTTTTCTGTGTTCGGAGAGTCTTCTTTCGGTTTTGCGGTTCTGCTATTTTTACGAGTTGCTGCTCTTGGCTTTCTTGGAGTTTCAAAAATCCACCTTCCATTCGTTTCTTTGTCTTGTTTGGAGTTAGAGATGAGGCTCGTTCCAGAAAGTATGCCGCCGACTTTGACACCTTGATCGTTCAGGGTATCGACTATCATAGCCGTCGAACATGCTGCTTTAGGATCGCGAGCCAATATCCTCTTTGGAACAGATGCCTCCACAACCACGGTAGTCTCGCCTTCCGTGATGTTGACAGTCGTTCCATTCTCCAATACAGTTGTTATAGTATTACTCATTTTACTTTACTCCTCATTATATCCTAAATTTTTCACTTTGTCAAACAAATTCGGACTTATTTTCTTTAAATAATTAACATCTCGATGATAATAATATGCTTCAAACCCATTCGCAAAGTATTCCCTCAAGGAAGTCGCCCCATATGGAGAATAAAAAATATTGATTGAGATGGCAGATAACAGTGGGTAGCCAACCTGCTTGTACAGGAACTCGTCGAAGGCTTCAGAATAATCAAGATCCAAAAATTCCCCCAACTCAACTGGGAAGTTTTCGTCCTTCAAGGCGAAATAGAGATTTTGCCTCTTGGACAGGAATTCTCCTTCCACTTTTCCGTCACCATAAATATCAGCTGGTTTTGTCTCCTCTATCGAGTGGGCAAGTTCATGAATGATATCTTCTACCATATCTGATTCGCTGTGTTGTTCATTTGTGATGTATATTGCTCCGTCGCTGTACATGGCTGTTAGCTCGCGGCTAATCAGATTCTCGAACTGGCCAATATATATCGAGTCGATGTTCTCCAAAAAATGCTCCGGAATTGAATTTCGAACTTTCTTTATCACAGAATCGATGTTGATGTCCTTTGGGAGAGTGTCCTTCGCAATCACCAGAGTGTTTCCGATATTCCTTTCAACAAACACCTGTCGCCTTTCTTTAAGATATTTTTTCATTTTGATTTGCCAATTGTTCTCCGACGGTGACGTCTGTTAATGCTTGCTTATATCCGCGTATCCAGTTCTCTTCGGCGACAACCATCAAAAATTCAGGAAACTCTTGAGCCATAGTCTCAACTATCATCTCAACTGTCACTTCCTGGTTTTCTGGTTCTATCTTCTCTCCCACATATGTTAACAGCATTTCTTTCAATTTGCTGTTGTTTTCCTCTTCAACTTCAACTACTCTCTCTAACTCAACTGTCATTAGATACCCCTCTTTGTTTTACAGTATTTTAGCTGCTATGCTAGCAACCTTCGATCGTTCACCCTTTTGCAAAGTTATGTGCCCAGCAATCTCTTGATCTTTGAGCTTCTCCACCACATAACTCAGAGCGTTGTTTGTTTCATCAACATAGACATTGTCGATCTGATCAATATCACCAGTCAAAATAATCTTTGTCCCTTCCCCAACTCGAGTGAGGACAGTTTTAATTTCGTGCTGAGTCATATTCTGGACTTCGTCAATTATCATATATGCATTTGCAATAGAGCGCCCTCTGATGTAGGTGAGAGCTTCAATTTCTATTTTTCCTTCTTCAATATGCATCTCCAATGTCATCCTGTCATCTCCGAACAAAAATTGAAGATTATCCTGGATTGGTGCCAACCACGGTAGAAGCTTCTCTTCCATAGTGCCAGGAAGGAATCCTATGTCCCTTCCCACCGGTTCTACGGGCTTTGCGACTACTATCTTACGATACCTAGGGGGTAGCTCCAAAGTCTGCTCTAAGGCGCTGCAAAGCGCCTTTAAAGTCTTTCCGCAACCAGCCTTACCAACTAGTGTTACTACCGGTATCGAAGGATCCATCAATAAGTCCAAAGCAAACTGTTGTTCCTTGTTTCTCGGACGGATTCCCCAGATTCCCCTTTTCGAGAAATCCTTCACCTTTTGAAGGGGAGCATTAAAATTTTTGAATCTAGCCAAGGCAGTCTTCTTCTCATTCGAGTTTGCTATAAGCATTATAAACTGATTTGGATAAATTTTAATCTTTTCTTCTTCTAAAAATATATCTGTGCCTTCATAAAAGCTGTCAACGACTTGCTCATCTACAAGATATGTCATAAATCCGCTGTATAGCCCTTCAGCATTATCAACTACTTGTTCAAGATTATAATCTTCGCATTTCAACCCAAGAGAGTCGCATTTGACTCTCATGTTGATATCTCGTGAGACTACAATGACTTTGCGCCTCTCATTAAGATTTTTCTCGGACAAGGCTGTCGCGATTATTTGATTATCTGAATCTTCCAAATCAAGATCATCGGGGAGAGCGAATGGATTATATCCCTTCACTGTGACGATGCCCTTACCCTTACCTAGGCGAATACCCTTTACCAGATTGCCCTTCTCTCTGAGGGCATCCAGCTTTCTTATTGTTGCTCGAGCATGCGAGCCAACCATATCTTGTCTTTTCTTGTGTTTGTCTATCTCATCCAACACCTTAAGTGGGATGACGATGTCGTTGTTTCCATATGATTCAAGTGAATTTGCGTCCGTCAAATAGACACTGGTGTCAAGGACGTATGTTGATTTAGCCAATTAGAACCTCGTTTGTTTCGTTAACATTGCGGTATCATTCTAATTAGAAAGTTATTTCACCTTTCTTTCGTTATTATCCATGGAGTGGGCAAATTAATTAATTTGTTTGAAGAACTCACCCCTTCATCGACGATTATCAATGGAGTTATGGTGTGTTTGTAGCTGGTGCTGTCTTCCTTGGCGATACTGCCTTCAGATGACTTCTCGATTTGAGGTGGATATTCCGCGTCTGAGGAAAGCCATGATACTATGCAAATTGTTGCTATTTTAAAAAACATTCTTTTTTTCCTTAATAATAATTTAAATTTAAATTATAGTTATAGTGTGGACAAAACAAACACCAGGAACAGAACACCAAGCCTCTTTGTACTCGCCTCCCTAACAGCCATACTCTTAATTAGCAGCTGCGTTGGGTGTTTTTCCTCCAAACATGTGATACTTAGTCACCAACTAAAGAAAAAGACGTTCCCAGTCAACTCTTTTGTTAAAATATTCAGGTTCATCAAAGTGTCCAAATGCCTGCCTATCAGCGGTTCGGAATGCAGAAGTGGCATCACATTTAGCTCGAGCGGATCTGGTGTGATTTTGTACAGCGACAAAAAAGGCAGTTTGGTTATGACAGCCGGGCACATGTGCAATGTGGATGTTGATAAAGGAAGGATGATGATAGAGGAAACTGAAAAGTCAATAAAACTGTTAACAATAAAAAATAAGAAGTTTGATGCTGTGGTTATCCACAAGGAAGTGAGGCAAGGCACTGATTTGTGTATGCTTTACTCAAAGAAAATGAGAAAGCATCAAACTTCGAAGATATCAAATCAAGCACCCCAGACTGGCGATTTAGCATACAACATCGCTGCCCCTGCAGGGATCTTTCACCCCCCTGCAGTTCCCTTGCTCTCTGGATATTATAGCGGATATATGAAAGACAGCGATTCTGACATGTATACCATTCCCGCAGTCGGTGGAAGTTCTGGAAGTCCAGTTTTTAACGAAAGATTTGAAATCATAGGGAACATATATGCTGCAGCGACGAGGTTCAGTCACATGAGTGTCTCAACGACTCACAAAAACATGTTGAAATTTATCAAAACATCTTTAAAGATAATCAAAGAAAAGAAAGCTGTGAAGAAAGTTCCTTCGCCAATTAAAGATGTGCCATGGTTTTAATCTATTCTGGTATTTTATTGTACTGAATATATAATCGGTATCTTAGTGATATCGGATCATTGCCCTTGCCAGATGGAGCAACCGAAGGATGGAAATAAACATTTTTGACTTTCTCGTTCTCCATGATGTGCACCAAAGCAGGAAGTGATAAAGCCTTGGCAGTTACACGAAAGGTATCATCCTTGCCGGGGAGGGTACGATGGTTAACCCAGTTAATACCCAGATCTTCATCAAAATCCACGACCATCGACTGGAGCAAAGAGAGAGACTCTTCCTCTGTTACGTTTCGATATTTAACTTTCTTTGTTTTTTTCGTAGCCATCTTTAAACCATCCTCCGCCAGTCAAACGAAACCCAGATAAACTAAGGCACCTTTGCAGTGTCTCTTTCTTGCATTCTGGGCATTTCGTCAATTTTCTTTCTTTCATTGTTTGCAAACTTTCAAACTGCTTCCCACAAGACACATGCATGCACTTATATCTATAAATAGGCATTTAAATTATTTCGTCAACCAAACCATATTTTAGGCAAGTTTCAGCATCCCACCACAAATCATGCTTCAATATTTCTTCGAGCTGCTTTTTTGGAATCTTGGTGTGTCGGCGATAAATATCGCGAATTCGTTCCATAAGCACATCACAGTTTTCCATATCGTCAGTTAACTGACGATATGTTCCCCACATTCCGCTCGACAATTGATGAATGAGCATAAAGGCATTTCTGTGTATAAGTCTCTTCGTGCCGACGACACTCATCATTGTTGCTGTTGATGCGGCACAACCATCTATTACCGTATGCACCGGAACTTTAGACTGCAGAATATAATCAACTGCAGCGAACCCTGAAAATACAGAACCTCCATAACTATTAATGTGAAGCTTAATTGGAGGAGGGGGCACGTCTAGGTGCAGAGATCTGTGTGTAATGCTGACGCCCAAATTTAATATTGCTTTGTTGAGCTTCAGTACGCGGCCTCTATCAACTGTTGAATAATAAAAAATCTTATTGTTGCTTATCTCCACAATGTTGTTGCTGTTGCCGCCATTGGCCGCTTCACCGCCGCCGGACTGGGCATTCATGAATTCTGATTCTTCCTTCTTCTCTTTCGAACCCCAAAACGTGTCTTTCATTATTCCTCTCCTTGCTTATTAGTGGGCCCACCAGGATTTGAACCTGGGACCAACCGGTTATGAGCCGGTGGCTCTAACCACTGAGCTATGGGCCCATGATGTCTATTGTACACTATTAATGCTGAACATTACAGCTTATTTGCTCTATCATTATCACACTGTTAATCCGCCAGTCAAAACCCCTCTTGTTCTTAGATTCGTTGGCGTGGCGAGCGGCTTCTGGAAATGTTAACACTTCTATGAATTCAGACGATTTAACATTGTCTTTCTCGTTCTCAAGCTCAATAATATATTTGTTCATGGAAACTCCCATTGTTGAGAATACATTATAATATATAATGGCACAAATATTAAGGAAATTATTCAAGCTTCTGTAAAAACCAAGGTAGTTGTAAACATATTGTATGTAGAACTCATGCTCGAACCACCAGATCGCCATGTAAACGATATCATGTCACCCTCAGATACAGAATTGCTAGAGCTTAAAGACTGCTTATCAACATAATGGGACTCATCGTTGTCTGCAGCGTTGGCGTAAAAGTTTGTTCCGCCGCCGCCAGTTAGCCTAGTCCAGGTGAGGTTACTGTCGTTATCAGCTGCCTCGGTTGGACTAGCTTTCCAAACATCATATTTTGGTGCGTCGTTAACTGTAGACTTAGAGAACATTCCCACAATCACCTCGTCTAGAGTGCAATCAAACGGTGCCATGGCGACGCCATAATAATTCCATGCATGTTCCAAATCATCAGTGAACGATGTGTCGTCCTCGCTATATCCTGTAGCGGATGTATATCTTTGTTGTGACCAGTCGCCGCCTAGGCTAGCGCCGAAATTGCTCGTTCTAGTGTAAAGAGAAGTCACAGTGCCGCCCACCTTGAGTCTGCTAGCAAGATGAATTGTAAAGCCCTTGCTTGAAGAGCCGCCTCCTGATGCATCTTCCCAGTTAGGCGCGGTAGCAGCATCATTCATAGTAAGCACCTGGTCTGCGGTGCCCTTGGCTAACCTCACGTAGCTAGTGCCGTTGTGATATAGGATGTCCCCAGCAGCATCGGATCCGACATCAAAACCAGCCGCAAAGGTAACCTTGCCTCCGTCAGCAATTGTCATTGCATTATCACCATCTGTGTAATCTATCGTTGCTGTCTCTAAACTACCATTGTCTATTTTTAATCCAGTAGAATCTATAGTGCAGATATTGTCTGATGAGTGACCGGCATATAGTTTTATCGCTTCATCGTTAAGAAGTATTTTCGTGGTGGTACTGCTATCTGACGCTCTTCTGATTTTATCTACATAAATATCAGCTGTAACTTTTACGTCCCCGGCATCAGTAAGTCTAAGGGTTTCAGTGCCATCATATTGTTGGAAGATTATATCCACCCCATCTTCCATGTTTTTAATTATAGCATCATCTTGACCAACGGTCGCTCTTCTTTCAAAGCGAAGATATTCCTGCGCGCCTTCTCGTAATATCACATATCCGAAATCATATGAATCTAAATAAATCGTACCGTCCACATCAAAAGTAAGATTGGCAGCGGTCCCATCATCATCGTTTGTTGCAGCGACCATAGTGCCGGCCGCGCCCACGGTAAGGGTAAAATAATCACCAGTATCTGCCGAAGACATTAGTTTTAAGGAGGACCCATCAAAAGTCAGGTAAGGTTCAACTGTGGCCTCATCAGAATCTTTGTAGGTGAGCACTCCGTTTGCGGTGCTACCGTCAAAGGATATACCTCCGCCACCAGATACGGATGCTTTAACTAGAATATTGCTCGAATTTAAACCTAGATTAGCACCGGCTGCAATGGTACCAGTAGGTATCTCGTCCCAATCAAGAGCTTTTGGATTTATTCTTGTTTTAGCCATTCCAGATTAACTAGTCAACTTAAGCTTATATTTTAATTGATATTTTCGAAGAAGGTGCGTAGTTTCTCCATTAGCGGGCCATGCTCTTGCTCTAATGTGTCAGAATTTGCAAACTCTTCTCTAAACCTTCGTAAGTTTTCTGCCCTTCTCGCAGCACGTGCAAACGCCTCCTGATCAGGAAGTGTTTCCGATGCCTGATCATCTTCCGCATCGTCTATGACGTCCCTCACGAAGAGTGCCAGTTGGCGCATAATTGGGGCGTTTGCATTGTCGGACTTTTTCATGTCCATCACACCAGCATTCAAAGTGTCTAGGGCTGTCTTCAAATCTGTCATGTCTATTTTGATAGTTGGGCGGCCCTTGTATGATGTTGGGGCTCTCAGAACTGGCATTGGCTTTGGATCCACCTCTTTTAAAAACTTTTTCCAATTTTCCATTATGAGTTTCATTATAAAGACCCCATAATTTTAACAGCCGATGGGGGTACAACGCCGTGGTATTCCACGGTATCGCCATCATTGCCGATTACGTTGCGATCTATCTGAAACAGGCTTTGGTC
>Ga0098033_1001337_pt1 | contig 10279 bp, 17 predicted proteins | sample 1_EtaG_FD_75049 | JGI IMG/M metagenome (GOLD analysis project Ga0098033, IMG submission 75049) | Marine viral communities from the Subarctic Pacific Ocean - 1_ETSP_OMZ_AT15124 metaG | ecosystem: Environmental > Aquatic > Marine > Oceanic | place: Pacific Ocean | collected 2015-01-07
ACACTTGGACCCCCGGAGCTCATAGATCCCGCAATGGGGGTATTAAGTACCGGAATGCCGGAATTATGGGCGCGCACAGTGGCACACATTGACACAATGCAATCCGGTACCGCAATGCGGAAATAGGTGGAGCTGGCGAGTATGGCCACTGCCGGAGCTGGGCAAACGTTCGGCCGGAGCTGGGCAAACGTTCGGCCAGAGCTGGGCAAACGTTCGGCCGGATATCATGCCAGGTTAATCCAGTTTATCTTCAGTCATTGTCGCTTTACCCGTTGTAATGTCTAACTATGATGCTACTTTTAATCATGAACAAAAAATCAGCCACTTACCCAAGGGATACCATGACAACCAGAAAGCCTGCTTTTTATATTCAAACTGGAATGATGGTTAAAAGCTCATGTGCTATCGGACAATGGCTCGTGATGTCCGGCCTTTACCATGACAATGGAATCAGTGGGTATGACTGCAAGAGAAAGGGTAAAGTTGAATTTATCCCCAGCGCTGCAATATCGGGCATTGTCTCAAAATGCTCAGATATCGGTACTACTGGCCCCGTCATTGCGCCTTATGACAATCGGGCATTTTCTTATCTGAACAAGCAACTTGATATCGCCCTTGGAAGATAACTCAAAACCACGGATAGGAGTTAAACCAATGACCCAGGACTTGAACATATACGTTGCCAGTCTTTCGGACTATAACGCAGGGCGATTGGTAGGAGCTTGGATTGACTGTGAGAACATCAGTGCAAGGGAATTGTATGATGAGGTGCAGTCCAATGTTCTTGGCCAGTCTAAAGAGCCCAACGCTGAAGAGTATGCAATTCACGACCACGAAGGATTTGACGGATTCAGCGTTGGTGAGTTCACTAACTTGACGGAGATCGCAGAGATCGCGGGGTTGATTGAAGAGCACGGCGATACCGCCAGAGCCGCAGCTTCAATTGTTCACGATATTGGCGAAGTCAAGGAGTTCATTGAAGATCACGGATATGGATCATTCAATAGCCTTGAAGATTTCGCAATCGAGATGTGCGAGAACTGCGGATATCTAGAAAACGTGCCAGATTTTGTTCAGTACCACATCGATTATGAATCAATGGCCAGAGACCTGCTTTGTAGCGATTTTTGCTCAGTAGAACTTGACGGCGCTCACTACATTTTCAGCAACTAATAGGAGATAACCATGAATCGTCCACCGAAAGATCTCAATACCGCATCATTCGAGCTTGAATACAGCTTAGCCGAATTCGCCAAAAAAGCCGCTGATATGTTCCTGGACAACAATTGGACTTGGTCGAGTTACCGTACCCAGGGATCCCGTGTTCCAACTGCCCAGGACATCGAGGGGACATTGTCCAACCTTATCTGGAAGGCAATTTGCGAGCTGAAGAAATCAGGTAAAGAGCACGCATGCGTCGGGACTGGCCGTTTGCAGGTGAGATTCAACAAGTACCCCAGCGGATGGATCGGCTCCATGGAAGTATGCCCATTGTCCGCCAGATCATAGGAGATAACCATGAAAATGAATGAAGCAATGTTTGCCGATTGTTACACACTGGATCAGCTTCTATCCGCACTTGTTGAAATGGATCACCGTGCGAGGGATTATGATCTCACAGATGCCGTAGATCTATCGGATCTTCCCAATTATGGCGGAATAGAGCCTGTTTCAACCATTGAGGTATGGTCCTGGGATGAGTCAAGGCTGCTTGTTGGAGATGGTAGCCCCAGAGACTGGGAGATTGTAACCCGCAGTTGAATAGTCCTGTAACCCGCCGTATCACCCGTTATCCCTCCATTCTTCTGTAAATCCGCAATAATCCGCAATGCCCCCCGATAATCTGCACTAAATCGTAATTATCTCACCTTTACCTGTTGCAATAGGTAACCGCCCTGCTACCTTATCTGTATTGGACGTTGCAACAACGAAACCCGGAACAAGGATAGAAACCATGGATTCTTACAATTCTCGCAATTGGGCAAAGACAATCAAGAAGCTGGGATCCGGAGAGTACAGCGTTGAAGACCTTGCGTTCTATCGGCTGGCCTATATCGCTCGCTTGGAACAAGGCGGACAGTACAACGGCCCAGAAACCTATAACCAGTACGTTGGAAAACAAATGTGCGCCAATATGGGAGATCTCTAGATATGAATCCACAAGTTGACAGTGCATTGAATGAAGTAGCCAACGGATACACCGATTGCGCTTGCCCCGATTGTTTTGAAATTGCAATTGGCGAAGCTGGCAAGGCGTTGTGCTGGGCATGCCAGGATGCCGGATGTGAAACAGAGCCAGGTAGCGCTTGCCAGGTAGATCACTGTGATACCTGCGGAGCTTTCGAGAGTAATTCGGACAACTGTACAGGATGCGAATATAACCTACAGACAAGGAGTTAGAGCCATGAAAAAAGCACAGCTAGGATCTGTTAGTCACGCCACAATGAGACCACAGGATTTGATCCCTGCATTCCTCGATACGCTGAGTGGCCTTGCGGGCAATGAAGTCGAGCATAAGCTCTTGACGGATAACGAGATCTCAAAAGGTTTCCTGTTGGAAGCTTTGGAAAATGAAGATTTGGCGTCGTTTTGGGATAGCGACGATGCGCATTATTTGCTCGAGTCGTTGTTTGAAGCGCTTGGTGATCTTGCGCCCGATCATTGCTACTTTGGCGCACATGAAGGAGATGGGTCTGATTACGGGTTCTGGCCGTCATGGGATAGCCTGCAAGATGATCCCGATGTTATGCACTGTGGAGATGGGCGCAACGATAAGCCGCTGCCAGAGCATGTCTTGCATACCAATGACCACGGCAATGCGACGCTGTACAAAGTTACTCTAACGCCCGTTTGGGACTGCGTCTAAGGGGGATATTATGGGCCATGCCTGGAAACCTGAGATGATGAAAGTCGAGATCATGAGTAGCAGAGTGAATGGCATCTATCTCGATCCTGTTAGCGTTAAGCGCAGGGCAGAGTATGACAAGTTGGTCATTGAGGAGCATAAACAGGGCAGTCCTGATATGCATAGCGATTACAACCGCGAAGAAACCGAAGATTGGCTAACCCGTTTCCCCTTGGTTCTGGTTCAAGTCGACCATGAGGCCGAGCAAGTGTTAGAGGACCTATACCTAACGCAAGCTCAGAAAGGCGATATCAGCGCAGGATGGCCAGTCAGAATCATGGTTCAAGTTGATACGTTTAATCACCTTTTCTCGTGCTACTGCCAAATTGACATGGGTTACTAATGGAGGCTGCTATGAAGAAAATTGACGCATTCACCCAGGGTTACATTGCTACCGCATTTTGGAGCAGCTCCGATGAGTCCAATGATCAAGGAGGGGAGCCATTGGATCGGAATTATGATATCTCAGATCTCTCCCCCGGGGCTCTGCAAGTCATGATCAGGGATTGCGCCAAATTCCAGGAAAACAACGCGGACGATCTGGCCAATTCGGAAAATTCAGATAGCAGATGCGGCCATGACTTTTGGCTAACCCGCAACGGCCATGGCGCGGGATTTTGGGATGGCGACTATCCGGAAGGCATTGAGGGCAGGCTAACAACCGCCAGTGACGCATTTGGCGAGTGCTCGCTATACATCGGAGATGATAAGCAAATTTATCATTCTGATGGATAATTGTCGCCATCAGTTTTTATTGGCTGGATGCTATCCGGTTATTAGCATTACCCGTTGATACAATGGCCCCTGCGCGTCACAATGCGGGGGCCATTGGTTTATTATGACCACGTCTAACTAAGGAGCATGCCTTTGATTGAGCCTAAACGCACAGTATTACCTGTTTTTTTGGGCGATATTCCCTATAAAGGCACTAGTCCGCCCGGGATATGTCTCCACCCAAGGGATAGATCCACCTGGCGATCGTCGCCGGTCAAAGGCACTAGTCCGCCCGTAGTCACATCTAATCAGCTCCAGGGTATTACCTGGACAATGGAGGGATGATCCATGGATAACGCTACCACTGCACCACAAGACGCGTCACAAGCCGCCGAGAGTACGGCCGGTCCCGCTATCAAGCGCAAACCGGGTCGGCCCGTTGGATCTCATGCTCCACCACATTTCACAGCTTGGCTGCGGCTCCGGATATCTGAACGCCACCTAGCAGCCTGTAATGCTGCCGCAGAGCTTGAGGGTATCCCACTATCCCATTGGGTGAGAAACGCCTTAGACGCTCAATTAGGGCCTTCTGAGGGTATGCCAAAATGATCCACGTCAGGTGACATATTTTGTCAAATAGCAGGCTGGCCATAGGAGGGATTTATTCAATGATTACCGTACCGGGTGACATATTTTGCCATCCATGCAAAAGTTGCGGACTAGCCCTATTCCGGCATTCCGGACCCGAATCCATTCCGGCATTCCGGACCCGGAATACGGCCGCGCAGATGTGAAAAAGTGAGTTTTCAGGCAGGGGGGCAGATCCTGGTAAAACCTTAGATCTAAATTCGGTTTTCTGGAAAATGGAATTGATGAGGGCTTGGAATATTTTCTAGGAATTTTCGATTTTGGGAAAAAATTTCCATTTTTATTTTATTTCCGGAAGTGACCTTTAGAAAAACGGTTATTTTTCAGTAACTTACACGCTATTTCTCCGAGTTATTTCTCAGATAATATCTGGATATTTCACGGGTAAATTTACGGGTATTTCTGAGCAGTTTCGTAATGGTTTCAGGTAGTTATTCTGATGCGTTCCGGGGAGTGTTTGCCTCCAGGACGGCGGCGGAATTCCAGCCATGTCGGACGCCTTCGCACCCACCTTGCACTGACCAACCTCCCTTCACTTGCTCCTCTCGCCGCCCCTGTGCCACCCTGAGCGCGTTTATTTTGAGATTCGCCCTGCTGTGGGGAAACGAGAGAAAACGGCTTAGAGGGCCTTCTGGTGAACCACCCACCTGTCCGCGCAATGAGCCATTGCCTCGCATGTCACCCACTGAGCCAGCATCCGGACGGCATCAATGGGTCTGCCATCGACAATGCACTCCAGCGCCACACGCGCAGATAGGCTGGCCACCTGTTTGCTTCTGAACGCCACCATGCTCCATGCCATGCGCCTGATAGCCCGGCTCTTCTCTTGCTTGGTGGTCGGGACAGTGGCGATGGTGATCCCTATTGGCCGTCTCATGCCCCTGCTCTCATTGGCCGCGTCTCCCTGCGCGGACCCATGGCCTCACATCCGCACGCGCCACACTTGAGCACGGGAATGGGTGGGAATACGGATAACTCCTCTCCCGTGTCTTCCATGGTCCCTGTTTTGCACAGTGGGCAGGGTCCGCCATCGTTGGCCTTGTTGTCCAGGTAGTGCTTGCCTGGCTGGCTCATGGTGATTCCTCGTCCTCGCTCTCCGGCACGTACCAAAGCCTGTCCCCGTGCAGCGGCTCAAGCGATTCAGGCACCAGGGACCATCCTGCGACCCCTCCAAGATCGTGCTTGCAGTCCTGCGCTCTGGGGTGGCACTGGGCGTGGGTGTCTATCCATTCCATGAGCAGCCTCATGTGTGTTGGGCTACCACGCACTCGCTCCATGCCCAGCCCATGCGTCATGCTGTAGCGCATCAGGGTTACCCAGCCGCCGCAGAAGTCGCAACGTAGTTGTAAGCGATCATCGGCCATTGGGGATATCCTCCAACGCCATCTCCAGCGCTTGCAGCCTCAAGTCTCGCTCATCTGGTCTCATGGGACGCACGCCGCCGGGCTTCCAGAACGTGGGCAGTAGGCTATTTTCTCGATAGAGCGTCTCCTCAAGTATGCCACTAAACGCCTCCTGAACAGCGCTGATTACCTTTATGCGCCAGTTTGCCCACCTAATTAGGTCCGCGTATGTCTGCCAAACCTGCGTGTATGCCATGTCCATTGTGTCACCACCTCCTGAACCGAACGCCGCCCGGTCTTGTACTCAATGGATCGGCCATGTCAATTTGCATCACCAGCACGCAGATCTGGCCCGTCTCCTGGCAATATCGCGTCAGCCTTGTGAACCTGGTTACGCCCTCTTGCGTGGTCATGTCGGTGGCTCCTGTGCTGGTGTGGTGTCGGTGTCCTCAGTCGCACCATGACCTGCCACAATGTGGGCACCCTGTTATGTGTCTTGAGCCAGATGCAGACAGGTCATGGCCTTTGTCGGCTGGGTCACAGAAGGCGCTTTTTCCGCACACTGCACACTTGCCAGATGGCGGCACGAAATGGGGTAGGTTCTTGTCTTTGCAAAATTCCAATTGGGCCGCTTCTTTTTCCTGAATCGTCTCCACGTTTATTTCCTCCATGTGCGGCAAACTTGCCTGATTTGTGACGCAGTGCGCCAATGGTCCTAAAAGTCCTGATGGTCCTATACAATGGTCCTGGCATTAAACATGTGTTTTTATTATATATTATTATTTATTAGGACCATTGGTAGAAATGTGAGTAAAGTATTCATACTTCAACCTCGTATAGAGACTTTACCGAAACGCGTCCTGATAGTCCTAAAGGTCCTGCTCTTGACGCTTCAATTGCAATCCGTTCCAAAGGCACTTACCGCCACGTTTTTCCCTGCGATATCCTATGCTTGTCAATGTTCCACCGAATTTCTTCTGTGAATGTTGGTAAGTTCCATTACTGTTACAATACTCCTTGTATGCCTTATAGAGAGCAGATGCGGATATCTCCAAGGTGGGCAATTCGACACAGCACTGTGCCAAAAAGTCACCAAGTATGTTTTCCTCTTCGCGGTATTCTCGGCTTGCCTCCACTACGGCATGAGGCGTCTTGAGACCGCTTTGTTGCCAGGATAGGCACCCGTCAATGGCCCAGCTTAAAATACCGGGCAGTTCGTCTCTGAGCTTCTGTGACAGGTGCTTGTCCCTGTCCTCCTTGGGTATCATGACCGTGAATGGAATCAGTTTCAGTCGCCGCCAGATGCCTTCGTCTTGCCCTCTGATGCGCGGCTTGTGGTTTGCGGCCAGCCATATCTTGAAGGCTGGGTCAAATTCGAAGTTTTCACCATAGAGAAACCGGGCGGTGATGGTGTCATCCCCTGTCAGCGACTTGATCACGGACTCAGCAAGGGGCTTACCCGGATCGGGCTCGGCGGCAGTAACGAGCCTGGAGCCGTGGAGCCTGGCGAGGTCATTGCGCGGGCCGTCCGTCTTTATCTCCAGGAACGTATTGAAGTCAGCCTGGCGAGCATACTCGCCCATCAAGGTCCGGAGCGTAGAGAGGAAAACAGACTTCCCGTTGGCCCCGGTCCCGTAGCAGAGAAATAGGCACTGCTCGGAAATGTCCCCGGTCAGGGTGTAGCCTACGGCGCGTTGCAGGAATGCTTGAAGCTCGGCGTCTCCACCGGTTACCACGTCTAAGAATGACTCCCAGCGCTCACATGACGCGGTTGGGTCATAGGAGATGGGTGCTAATTTGGTCACCATGTCTGAGCGCTTATGGGGACGCTGCTCGCCTGTGGTCAGGTCAACGGTGCCAGAGTCGAGATTGAGTAGCATCGAATCTGAGTCCAGGTCGCCGGGCGAGATAGGGACCAGGGATTGTGTCAAAGAGAGCGTGTTGCGGATATTGTTGGCGCTCAGGCTTTTAACGGCCCATTTTGTGTGAGCAGATATCTGATCATCCGGAAGCTTGTACGCCTCTTTAAGTATTGCCCGGTTGCTGGCCTTGGCTGCTTCGAATATCCGCCCACTCTGGTCATTCTCCCACCGCGCACCGTCCCACACTAGCCAGCGCTTTGACTGTGACAGGTAGCGGATGGCGGTCCCGTAGCGCCGGAATAGCCGCTCTGCGTTGTCGGCTTCGGTCCTGAGTAACTTTGATAGTTCTCCGTCCAGTGAAACATTCTCTCTTTTTTCCCCGCCGCCGTCGACAGACTTAAGCGGAGGTTGCCAGCCGTTTTGCATGGCGAAGCGGTAAATGGTCCCCTCTTTAACCTTGTCTTCTGCAACTTCTTTGAATGACACCCACTTTTTGTCTATTTCTTCTTCGTCATAGTTATCTGCATCTTTGCTCCACTTATCCCAAACAGCCTTACCTTTGTCTCCGAGGGAAAACTTAAGCGCCATGCCAACGCGGAGCCAAACGTCGTAGTCATCAGAGGGGATGTGGTCCAAGGCATCTTGGAGCCGGTCTTTGTCGCCGTCCTCGTTGCCTTCGTTCTCTGGTTCTGGCTGCTCCACCTCTTCGATAGCGGGTGCTTCGTCAGGGTCAAGTAATCGGCCAGGAACATGCTCTGCAAACGTGTGGTCATTGTTCGGCGCGGACGGCAACCAGTAGACTCTATTTGGGTTCTTGCACGCAGAACACCACGCGCCTGGGGCCAAGTATTCCGCTATACGTGAATAGTTCTTTCCCCAGCCACGCGCTATCATGGGCCGCTGCAACGGGAATATGGCCCTCCACCGGGGGTGCGCTGGCTCCACTTTATTGTTGCTGCGTTTGACTAACTGGTTGTGCCATGATGAATGGATAACATATTCAAGCCCCAACTCGTCCCAAAGCTTGCGCATGTCTTCAGGCAGCGCCCCGTCATCAAAGTCCAACACGATAAGGCACAGGTCCAATACGTTTTCAAGGGACCGCCGAGCCCCTTGCAAGTACCTACCCGGGCTCCATAACTCCCCATCATGGTCGTCTCGGATGCGGAACTTGGTCAACTCCTTGACGAGATTGGCCCACGTTATGTTGACTTCTTTTGGCTGGTTATCATGTCGGTTATTGAAGCGGGAGACGTGTAGGTTCATGATCGGCCACCATGTATCTTTTTATGGCATGTTCGACACACTGAAACGAGGTCAAAGAGGGGTTCATTAAACAAGTTGTCATAGGTTAAATGATGAACATGCGCGGCAGGTCTGCTTAGGCACGCCTGGCACAAATTATCATCACGCTTCAATACTGCGGCCCTCTTTTTTGACCATTTGCTGGTATTTAAATACAATCCGTATTCATCCCACCATTGACGACTTTCGGCGCACCGTTTTTCCTCCATGCGCTCTTGGTACATTGCACTTATTTTGTCTTGATAGCATCTTCTTATCCTGTCGTATTCTACTGCCGTATATCTTGTCGCTTTGGACTTATCTTCTTCGGATAACAGGGAATGTTTTATCCATTCAGCCCGATAGCACCTAGTGCAAATGGTGCAGTACCTCCATTGCTTGTTTGCTATTTGCCTACATGAAACTTCTCTGTTTTCGCATTCGCACCTAAGATCCGCATACAAATCCTGGCTCATTTTGACTCCAGTTTACACAAAAGCCCCCCGACCCGGCTACTCGACGGGCCGGGGAAGGCCACCAAGCCGGGGGACATAAATAAAAGTGGTGATGGTTGCCCATCGAGTAAGGGTTAGAATACTACCGCATGGCTTAAGGGGTCAAGCCAATTCGGAGCATCAGAAAGGAAGATCTTCTTCCGCCGGATTCGGCCCGGGGTCACGTCTTCCGCTATCAGCCGAAGCACCGCTCCCTTCATCCTTCCCGCCCAAGAACTGCACCACGTTCGCCCGCACATCGAGACTGGTCCGGTCTCTCCCATCTCTGTCCTGGTACTCACGCGGCGTTAGTTCCCCTTCTACATATACGGGGCGACCTTTGGACAAGTAGCGCTCGCAAGCCTCTCCTGACTTGCCCCAGACGGCGATACGGTACCAGATAGGATCCGGGTCAGGTTCGCCGCGCTTTTTGAATGGGTTGACGGCCAGCGAGAAATTAACCACATGGTTATCCCCGATGTCCTTGCCTTCCGGATCGCTGCCCAGGTGACCAATGAGTGTAATTTTGCAGTAATTTGCCATTCACTTCTCCTTCCTGTTAAGGGTCACAGATCCATCATCCTCTTTAAATAGATACAAATCCCCCTGGCGAACCGTTCCGCAGTCCGGACAGTTTATATTGTCCTTGCCAACGTAAAACGTGCTGCCATTCTTGGTGAGCTTATGCAGTCGGGCCACCTCTTCATACCCCTTCCGCTTCGGCCTCTCCTTGGGCACAAAATAGACATAGGAGTCGCACTCTGTGCATTTCATTTCACGGTGTGGACCCTTTGGCACAATAAAGCCGGTTGTGCAGCCGCAGTTCTTGCACGGTTCACGCATTTTGATATTCATTTCGTTTGCCATATCTACACGATCTCCAAATTCATCAAGCCCCTGCCCCGCGTTCGGTTACAGTGGTGGATCCGGCTGTCCTTGTCTCCGGATCGCGGGTTAAATTTCCGACAATTATCACTTTGTTTACTGATGCCATTTGCCTATCCTTCTCCTTGTTCTGCGTCAATAATG
>Ga0098033_1001338_pt1 | contig 10268 bp, 9 predicted proteins | sample 1_EtaG_FD_75049 | JGI IMG/M metagenome (GOLD analysis project Ga0098033, IMG submission 75049) | Marine viral communities from the Subarctic Pacific Ocean - 1_ETSP_OMZ_AT15124 metaG | ecosystem: Environmental > Aquatic > Marine > Oceanic | place: Pacific Ocean | collected 2015-01-07
GTAAAGCGAGATTAAAAACTGCCCACGATAATTTATACGGTAATGTAGTTAATATTTTCGATGAATGGAGGGGAGGAACGAAATCCGTGTATGAAGGCGAACATTTTAACAAAGATTTTGCTATTGCTTATGATCGAATGATTTGTTTAAAGGCAGGCAATTACCTCATAACACATTGCAATTGGCATAGTGCAAATGATGATTCGGCCGCTATTAAAGTAAATGGAACGTACATGACTATGGGAAAGTCAAATTCTAGTGGAAACCATACTGATACTGCTACTGTTACAGTTAATCTTAATAGGGGTGATTATGTTCAAGGTTTTGGAACATCCGGCGACGGGAGCAATCAATACAAAATTCATATTAATTTTCAGATAATAGAGATTTAAAATGTATATATCACACAAAAGTAATGTACTCCAAACATTCCATGAAACAGAATGGCAATGTAGGAGAAATGCAAAAGGATTATCCAAGTCCGAATACTGGACATGGTTAGATTCTGTTACTTCTGGTGATCCACCTGTAGTAGATTTAAGTGGTGAGACAGGATATACAATAGTTGAATGTACTGATGAGGATGTACAGGCAAGACTGAATCAGCTTGGGGATTATGTTAATAGTAATCGTTCACCAGATGAAGCATTAGTCTACAACATCACATGGTCAGACTCTAAAGTAAGTGCCGTAACTGGTCAGGACATGGAAGGTAATGACATTACCATACAGACCCACTTCTCTGGAGATGACACCGCTAAAGATGCCCGATTACTCGCAGATGAATGGACACGAATAAGAGCAGAACGAGATAGACTTCTTGCAGAAACCGATTGGATGGCGTTAAGTGATACTGGAACAGTAAGTACCGCATGGAAGAATTACAGAAAAGCATTAAGAGATATTCCCGCCGAACAGTCTTCGGGAAAAATATATAATGATATTACATGGCCAGATAAACCAGAATAATGTAAACAATAAAATTAATTTGAAAAGGGATCCATATTTTCAAAATTGACTTCTGTGGGAGGATTATTGATTTCCGTTATTAATTCTTCAATTTTATTAATTAGATCAGGCCTTTCTTTTTTTAATCTCACCAAAAAACTAATAGAACCCGTTACTAGTTGAGCAGGATTAACAGAAATCCTTTTCCCTAACCTTCTTTTATCTGAAATTTCAAGGTGATCGGGGTTTACACAAGAGGGATTGAAACATGTTTGGGTGACAACCTCATTTGGAGCAACATCACCACGGAACATCATAAATGAATATCTACTGGCAGGTATAGTTCTACCCATAACAGAAAACATACCATGGCCTGTTTTATTTTTAGAAGCTAGCCATGTGTGACATTTTGTGTTTGTTTCTGAACTGTCAATTTTCTTGAGGAATCGTTCAGATATTTTTTTGCTATCGATTAATTTATCTTTGTTCATGGAATCTTTCTGTATATTTATGATAACACTTAATATTTATGATTTTAAAGAACTGTAAAATAATAAATAGAATCAATATGGCAATAAACCATAATTAATATTGAAACCAATATCTAGGAGATAGAAGATGCCTTTTACAATTAGTCCAGGCGTTATAACCAAAGAAATTGACTTAACTACTGTTGTACCTGAAGTTTCTATGACTGAAGGCGGTATTGCGGGACCATTTAGGTGGGGTCCTGCTTATGAACGAACTGTAGTGTCAAACGAATCAGAATTATCGGGTATCTTTGGTAAACCAGACGCAGCGACATATAAAACATTTTTTACTGCTGCAAGTTATCTCGCATATTCAGCGAATCTTAAAGTAGTTCGTACACCTAACATATCTGATGTTAAGAATGCAACAATGGATGCATCAAACACGGTTTATATAGCAAATGATGAAGACTATGAAAATACCTATGATCCTCAAATGGGAGGAACCCAGAATGATGATTATGGACCCTTTGTAGCAAAATTTCCCGGAGACCTAGGAAACACTTTAAAAGTTTCCTTGTGTGGAGCATCAAAAGCAAACACTAATTCTGACGGAACACTTAATGCAAACACAGATGTAGCATTATCAGGAAATACTGCTTGGACACAATCTGGCGGTGTTCTAACCGGAACAAGCGGATCAGCCTATACAACAGAATTGAGTGTGGGTGATGTTATCACGGTTGGTGGACAAACATTAGTTGTACTCACCATAGGAAGTGATGCTGCTGGTACAGCAGGTAGTGCATATGGATCAGACATTGGAGCCGGAACAGCAGTTCGAAAAATGAGATCAGGATTTTCAGAACCTTCTACTCAAATGATCGGAACAGCAGCTGTTACTGCTAATGGTTCAGTTATAACTGGAACAAGTACACAATTCACCACACAATTAAATGTAGGTGATATTGTAACAATTAGTGCTACTGAAGATGAGAGAAAAGTTACTGCTATAACCAATGCAACCTCAGTAACAGTTTCGGAACCTTTTGTTACTACTGCAGCCGGAAGTTCATTTTCGCGCACATGGGAATATGCCGGTTCTTTTGATGATGCACCGACTACTACAACAAATGTAGCAAAAAATAACGGAGCATTTGATGAAATTCATATAGTAGTAGAAGATGAAGACGGAGACTTTGCCGGAGCGAATAATACAATATTAGAAACATATTCAGGAGCTTCAGTAGCATCTGGAGCTAAATCAGAAGATGGACAAAGTAATTATTACAAAGACATAGTTAATAGAGGTTCTTCTTATATTCGTTGGATGGATCATGATTCTTCTGGTAATGCAGATGCGGCTTATGGTACTTCAGCTTGGGGAAGTGGAGTAACTTCAACTTTTAATGCAAAAGGTGGTGTTGTTACAGCAAGTTTGACCGGAGGTAGTGCCGGATCAACATCAACTGATGGAAATATTCAAATAGGCTTAGATGAGTTTAAAAATACAGAAGAAGTAGATGTAACACTTCTAATGACAGCAGACGCATCTGCCGCTACACAAATTTATGCCATTAATAACATTGCGGAATATCGTAAAGATTGTGTAGCATTTATTTCACCTTTACAGGCACATGTTGTTAATAATGCGGGATCAGAACTCACAGATGTAAGAGGACATAGGGATTCAATGCCTAGTTCTTCTTATGCAGTCATGGATTCTGGATGGAAATATATGTACGACAAGTACAATGATGTTTATCGTTATATTCCATTGAATGGTGATATAGCAGGATGTTGTGCATTTACTGACAATACTCGCGATCCATTTTGGTCACCAGCCGGATCAGTACGAGGTAATATTCGTAATGCAATCAAATTACCTTTTAATCCAAATAAAACCGAGAGAGACGGTCTTTACAAGAAAGGTATCAATCCTGTAGTTGGAATGCCGGGTCAAGGAATATTACTCTTTGGTGATAAAACTCTATTAGCAAAACCGAGTGCATTTGATAGAATTAATGTACGTAGATTGTTTATCCTTTTGGAAAAATCTATTGCTAATATGGCAAAATCCTTTTTATTCGAATTCAACGATGAATTTACACGTTCAAGATTTACTGCTACTGTAGAACCTTTCTTGAGAGGTATTAAATCAAGACAAGGAATTCAAGATTTTGCTGTTATTTGTGATGATAGCAATAATACTCCGGATAATATTGATCGTAATGAATTTAGAGGAGACATTTACGTAAAACCATCACGTTCAATTAACTTTATTCAACTACAATTCGTAGCAGTACGTTCTGGTGTTGAGTTTAGTGAAATTACCGGTGGATAAGTAATATAAATAATAATATAAAGATGAGGAAAGACGATAACTTGCGAAGGCAGTACTTGTAAAAAAAACTTCCTCATCTTTTTTTAATTTAACAGTTATTGGCGCGGAAGCGTTAGAAAGAAAAAAAATGGCAGACTTTTCAGCTACAACATTTTTAACCAAATTGGCCAGTGGTGGAGCTTTACAATCTTTATTCGAAGCAACGGTGACCGGTCCCTCAACATTATACACTCCCACCGACTTTAAATTTATGTGTAAAACTACAAGTTTTCCTATTTCTACTGTGGAGGTTACGCCCGTTTCTTATATGGGAAGAAGTATAAATATTCCCGGAAATAGAGAAGTTCAACAATGGACAACGGAGTGTTACAATGATGAAAGTCATCAAATAAGAAGTTCCTTATTAGGGTGGTTGAATCAACTAAACAATTATGAGACAAACAAACGGACCAAGGGCTGGACGACCACGGAAAAATATACAGGTCAGCTTACAGTTTCGCAATTTACTAAATCTGGAGCCGAAGCAACGAATGTGGTTACCTTTTATGACGCGTGGCCTTCATCAATCGGTGAGATTTCACTTGATTGGGAAACTTCAGAGATACAAACTTTTGAAGTAACATGGGAATTTTCTTATTGGGATCAAACCGCAACAGGAACCGCGAAGAAACCAGAAAAGAAAAAAGATTAGAAAACAAGTGAGAAAGAACTACCCAAGACTTAATGGGTCGTTAGTACAAAATTAACATAGGAAAAAATGTATGGCTATTGAATTATTTGGATTTTCTATAGGAAGAGTTGATAAGGACGAGAAAAGGAAGAAAGCTTTTGCTCTGCCTGAACCAGAAGACGGTGCGATTGAAGTCGGCCCCACAGGGAGTGCATATGGAACATATGTAGACCTTGAGGGGTTCGCAAAAAATGAATTAGAGTTGATCAAGAAATATAGGGAAATGGCATCGTTTCCTGAATGTGATCAAGCAATAGATGATATTATTAATGAGACGGTCGTTGTTAATAGAGAAGAATCTCCTATTAGTATAAGTCTAGAAAAATCTAATCTATCTGATAATATAAAAGAAAGTATTAAAACCGAATTTAAAGAATTGGTTCGTTTACTTGATTTTAGAAAAATCGGATATGAATTACTTAAAAAGTGGTATGTCGATGGTAGGATGTATTTTCATGTTATCATTGATGATAGAAATCCTAAACGTGGTATATTAGAACTACGCCCTATTGATCCCCTAAAGATAAAAAAGATTCGACAACCCAGAATAAAGAACGGCCCAGATGGCGTTCAACTCGATACTAGTGGTTTTCAGGAATATTACTTATTTAATGAGTATGGAATTACAAATCAAGTAGGTGGACAAACAATACAAATATCAGCTGACTCAGTTTCTTATATACATTCCGGAATATTAGATCCTGAGAGGAAGTTGGTATTAGGTCATTTACATAAAGCAATCAAACCTCTTAATCAATTACGAATGATAGAAGACGCGGTTGTTATTTATCGTATTTCTCGTGCTCCTGAACGTAGAATTTTTTATATTGATGTTGGTAATTTACCAAAAGTCAAAGCCGAACAATATTTACGTGATATCATGAACAAATACAAGAACAAACTTGTATATGATTCACAATCGGGTGAGATTAAAGATGATCGTAAACATATGAGTATGTTAGAGGATTACTGGCTTCCACGAAGAGAAGGTGGAAGAGGCACAGAAATTTCAACATTGCCTGGAGGGGAGAACCTTGGTGAATTGGCAGATGTTGAGTACTTCAAGACAAAATTATATAAAGCACTTAATGTTCCCCCTTCACGGTTAGAACAAGACTCAGGTTTTATACTAGGAAGAGCAGAGGAAATTTCAAGGGATGAAGTTAAATTTACTCGTTTTATTGAAAGATTAAGAAATAGATTTCAAATGTTGTTCAATGATCTCATTGAGAAGCAATTATTACTTAAAGGTGTAATTGCATCAACTGATTGGAAACTCATAAAAGATGAAATAATATACGAATGGCAGTCTGATTCACATTTTATGGAATTAAAAGATTCCCAAATGATGAAAGAAAGACTAGGTATATTAGTTCAGGACATGGGTTATAGAGAAGATGTTGTTGGTAAATTCTTCTCCAAAGAGTATATAAATAAGAATATACTCAAGTTGACACAAGAGGAAATAGATGAAATTAAAGAACAAATTGAACAAGAGAAGGCGGAGGGTCAACCAGCCGAAGGTGAAGAACCTCAGGATCAATGGTCAGAATTTGATCCATCAGAGGGAAAACCAGATTTAAAAGTAATAAGTGGTTAAAATTTATAAATAGTATAAATATAATAGAGATTTAATAGGAGAATATATGTCCGATGCAACTGCCATTGACAATGTGGTATCATATGCCTTTAAGGGTGATGCTGCACAAGTGAAGACCGCAATTAATGATGCACTACAACAAAAAGTTATGGTAGCATTCGAAGACAAGAAAAGAGAAATTGCAAATTCCTTTTTACATAAAAATGAAATCGCAGATGTTGAGGAACATCCTACTGCAGAAGAACCGGCTACCGAGGAAGTAACAAATGGTTGATTTAGTAACAAGTCAAAAATTATTAGACACAGAAACAAGAACCGTTTATAAATTTACAAATGTTTCAGATGGTACAGGTGAAGCATCTGTTAAGAAAATAGATTTATCGGAACTTAACTGGGCTATACATACAATAACACTTTCAGCTAATTCAACTGAAAATTTTAAAATTGGTGAAGTTATAACAACAGATGCAACAGAACATTATCTTGTTACAAATTTCGTCGCTGGAGCAGGTACGGTAGATGTTGTTGGATGGGACAATACAAATAAAGTAGTGACATCTATATTAACTAGTGCATCTGCAACAGATGCCATTGTTGGTGGTGTATCAGGAAACCATACAGAAACATATGCAAGTATAGCCGAAAAAGATTACGATGTTGTTATTAATAAAATACAATGGATATGTAATGGTATGACAGTAAATGTAGAATGGGACGGATCTGTAACAGAAACACTCATAGCCGGATTAAGTGGAAATGGTGTATATAATGGAAATAACTTAGAATTTCCTGCAATTTCAATAAATGCGGCCGGAGATACTGGCAATGTTCTTGGCGACATACAATTCACTACAGCTGGAGCGTCATCGGGAGACACATATACTATTTGGATAGAATTATCTAAAAAGCCATCAGGATACAATTTACCTCATTACGAACATAATTCACAACTAGGACATCCTGTTGATTTCGTAGTAGGAAATAGATAGAGGAGAACCATGAAGCTTATTTGCGAACAATTAGAAGATGTAGAATTTATTTGCGAAAGCGATAAACAAGGAAAGAATTACTTCATTGAGGGTGTATTCATGCAAGCCAATGTGAAGAATCGCAATGGCCGATTATATCCTAAAGCTATATTACAAAAAGAAGCCAAAAGATATGATCAAAATTACATCAAACAAAACAGAGCTTTTGGTGAATTAGGACATCCAGAGGGACCTACAGTAAATCTTGAAAGAGTTTCCCACATGATACAAGAACTTAATGAAGACGGAAACAATTTCGTGGGTCGAGCAAAAATAATGGATACACCTTACGGAAAAATTGTAAAGAATCTCATTGATGAAGGAGCCCGTTTGGGAGTTTCATCTAGAGGGATGGGTTCCTTAAAACCCATGGGGCGTAATTGTAGTCAGGTACAAGATGATTTTTATCTTGCTACAGCTGCAGATATCGTTGCCGATCCTTCCGCACCACAAGCATTTGTTAATGGTGTTATGGAAGGTAAAGAATGGATCTGGGATAACGGTATTCTTGATGAACGCCACATCGCCCGAATCGAAAAATCTTTGAAATTGAAATCTACAACTGAGGGTCAGATTACCGCCTTTGAAACTTTTATGTCAAAATTATGAATTTACTAAATATAATAAATAATTGTACACATTATCATTTAGATAAATGTAAACACAAAAATAAATTAGGAGACCTTAATGTCTGAAGAAATTTTAGAACAAGAGTCTGAAGAAATAGCAGAAGAAGAACTTTCAGAAAAAGCAAAAGCGAAAGTTGAACAAGATTCTTCAGACGAACCAGAAGAGGATGAGGTAGAGGAAGGAAGTTTACCTCCTGCGCTTCAAAAAGCCATCGATGCCAAAAAAGGTAAAGGTGACGAAGAGGATGTTGACGAGGAAAATGGAGATGATGAAGACGATGAAGATGTCGAAGAATCACAAGACTTTGAACGCGACAAGAAAGCTAAGTTTAAAACCGCTGAAAAGGGAGAGAAGACTATCCCTAGTACTAAAACTAAGCTTGAGTCAGCTGTACCAAAAACTAAAAATGGTATGTTGAAATCTGTTTATGAAATTGCTAACGGACTGAAAAAAGATCAGTTATCGGCAAAATATGAACAGATCGTCAAAGCTCTGTCTATCACAGAAAATGGTGATGGAGACGGAGATGATGATGAAGAAGAAGCATCTGAATCTAAGCGTACTAAAGCGGGAATCACGGCAGAGGATCTAAAGATCGATGTTAAAGATGATATTGCCGCATTAGTTGAGGGTGAAGATACTCTTACTGACGAGTTTAAAGAAAAATCATCAACTATCTTTGAAGCTGCAGTTAGAGCTAAAGTCATCGAAGAAGTTAATAAGAAAGTTGAGGAAATTGAAAAATTACACATGACAGAACAAGAAGCTCATAGTGAAAATTTCCAAAAAGAACTTACTGAAAAGGTCGATGGTTATCTCACTTATGTTGTTGAAGAGTGGATGAAGGAAAATGAATTGGCAATCGAAAGAGGAATTCGTTCTGAATTGGTTGAAGATTTCATGTCCGGACTTCAAACTCTTTTCTCCGAGCATTACATTGATATTCCTGAAGAGAAAGTTGACATGGTTGACGACTTATTTACAAAAGTTGATGATCTTGAGTCCTCTTTAGATGAAGAAATCAATCGTGGAATTGAACTTCAGAAAGAATTAGCACAATTCAAGAAAGAAGATGCTCTCAAGGAAGCAACAAAGGATTTGGCAGATACTGAAACCGAAAAAATTGCAAAATTAGCAGAAGGTATTGAGTTTGAAAATACAGAACAATATACCGAAAAATTATCCGTTCTGAAAGAAAGTTATTTTCCTAAGAGCGATGCCGTAACATCAGAAATTACTGAAACTGATGAGAACATTGAGACTACAGACGAAGAAAGACCTGTAAAACTCGATGAAAACATGAAATATTATACTTCAGCGATAAGTCGCTATCACACTTAATTTTAACCTTTTAGGAGAAAAAAATGTACCTATCTGAAGACCTTCAAAAGAAGTGGGGTCCAGTACTTGAGCATGAGGATCTCCCAAAGATTAAGGACAATTATCGTAAGGCTGTTACTGCAGTTCTCTTAGAGAACCAAGAAATAGCAATGCGTGAGTCCGCCGGCCAAGAGGGCGGTATGTTTGGGAATATCTCGGAGGCTGCTCATGCCAATAATATGGGTGACGGGGAAATCAACTATGTTGATCCTGTTCTCATTTCATTGGTTCGTAGAGCAATGCCTAATCTCGTTGCTTATGACGTTTGTGGCGTACAGCCAATGAACGGCCCAACTGGATTGATCTTTGCAATGAGATCCCGCTATACATCACAAGAAGGAACCGAAGCTTTAACCAATGAAGCTGATACCGATTTTACCGGAGCAGGAAATCATGGAGCCCAAGACGGAACCATGCAGGCCACAACCGGTACTGGTATGACTACAGCCGCAGCTGAGGACGTTACGTTCCCAGAGATGGCATTCAACATTGACAAAGTAACTGTTACAGCTAAGTCACGTGCACTCAAAGCAGAGTACACAATGGAATTGGCACAGGATCTTAAAGCCGTTCACGGTTTGGATGCTGAAACAGAATTGTCAAACATTCTTTCAAGTGAAGTTCTTGCTGAAATTAACCGCGAAGTTATGAGGACTATCTATACAAATGCAAAAGAGGGCGCACAACACAATACTGCGACAGCTGGAACATTTGACTTAGATGCTGATTCTAATGGTCGTTGGTCAGTAGAAAAATTCAAAGGCTTGATGTTCCAAATCGAGCGCGAAGCTAACGCAATTGCTAAAGCCACACGTAGAGGAAAAGGTAATATTCTTATTACTTCTTCTGATGTTGCGTCTGCATTGGCAATGGCTGGACAACTATCTGGTGTTCCAACAGGCAATGATATTCATCCTGATGATTCCAGTGCTACAATGGTTGGTACTCTTAATGGTCGATTCAAAGTTTATGTCGATCCTTATGCACCTACTTCTGCAACTAACTTCTTTACCGTTGGTTACAAAGGTTCGTCAGCATATGATGCCGGACTATTCTATTGTCCTTATGTTCCTCTACAAATGGTTCGCGCCGTTGGTGAGAATTCTTTCCAACCAAAAATTGGATTTAAGACTCGTTA
>Ga0098033_1001339_pt1 | contig 10260 bp, 3 predicted proteins | sample 1_EtaG_FD_75049 | JGI IMG/M metagenome (GOLD analysis project Ga0098033, IMG submission 75049) | Marine viral communities from the Subarctic Pacific Ocean - 1_ETSP_OMZ_AT15124 metaG | ecosystem: Environmental > Aquatic > Marine > Oceanic | place: Pacific Ocean | collected 2015-01-07
AACAAATAACATAGATAGACCATTCTTAGTATGTAAAGGGGCAGGCGGGACAACCGTTAGACTGATTAAACTAACTCAACTAACAGCATCGCCATTCCTTTCTGGCTCAACTGCTCTTACAGACTTTAGAGCCAAGACTGTGGAGTTATTTAATAATAAGCTAATCTTTGGAAGATGCTACGAAACTGCTACGAATTTTAATTCCAGAGTTAGGATGAGTGCCGCAACACTCTATGAGAATTTTACAGCAGAGGATGGTGGCGAAGTATATGATCTAGGAGAAGGCGATAGCAATATTCAATCTATTAGAGTATTAGGCAAACTACTGATAGTTTATAAACGAGGTATTATTTATCGAGGTGACTATATTGCTAGTGTAAATGCTTCTACAAGGTTTCAATCTACTATTACTAATGAAGGTGCCATAAGTACCCATGCTGTAGTTAAAGTGCCTGGTAAGCATTATGTCGTAGGTTCTAAGAATGTATATGAATATACTGGTGGAATGGTATTAACTAATATTGGGGATCCTATTCGAGAAGATTTATTCTCTCCTGGTAGATTCGCTAATATAACAATGAAAGAATTTATCCATTGTTCGTATGATCCAGAACTGCAAGAATTTTTGCTGTTTTACCCTGAAGGTGCTATTAAAGGAATGCGGAAAGCCTTTAGATTTAGCGAGCAGTATAAGTCATGGTCTACCAGAGAATATGCACATTATTTCAATTTCGCCACCGCCTTTAGGTCTAGTGAAACTTTAACTTGGGGTCAGTTAGAACATCCATGGTCTAATTATAATCAGCCATGGACCAGTGCTTTTTTTGTGGATGAAAAACTGCACAGATTTTTTCTAGGGCAAGGTAAGTTTATTGGGCCTACTGGTAATGTAGAAACAGAATCGGCTTATGTATATGATGCTAATGCAATGGCTACTAAGGATGGGCAATGGACAATACCATGGCAGTATGATACAAAAGATTTTTATTTACCAAATAGTTTTATCCGTGTAGATTTCTTGGATTTATATACACAAGGTGATGATGTTACATTATGGTATTCTGAAGATCTTGGTAGTTTATGGACTAGAGTTAGGGCTCTTGAACCTAAGAGTTCGTTAGAACAAGAACGGGTACATTTGAATAAAGCCGCAAAACGCATACGATTTAGACTTAAAGGTAGTAGTACAAATTTTCAACTTGGGTGGGCAGGGTTCTCCTACACTCCCGAATTTTCATGGTGATTTTCGACAGTCGAATATTGGAGGAATATGGGTTTTAGTTTATCGAGCGTTCTTGATCCTGTAATGAGTGCATTTGGTGCTGAGAAAGGGAGTTCTTGGTCTGAAGATGTTAGTTGGCTAACAGATGAACAGAAGGAAGGTTTAAAAGGATCTATCTCAGGTCTTGAAAATTTAAAGTATAAAGGTCCTGGCAGTTACACTTCAGGAATGAGTGCCGATGATCTTGAAGGTTTTAAAGGTTCTAGTGCAGATAGTCTTAGAAAATTGCAAGGTGAGGAAAGGCTATCTATCTCCGGAGTAGAACAACTTCGTAATATGATGGCCGGTTCTGCCGCTCAAGTTATGCCTGATGTAGAAGCATTGCGTGGTCTTGGTGATAAAGCATGGGCTGGTTATGATGCTCAATTAGCTGAGACTACTAGAGGTGCTAGGGAGAAATTACAACAAGCTGATATATCTTCTCGTAGAGGCCAAGGTGCTACAGGAGGTACTGCACTAACTAGAGCTATAGGTCAAAATATTGGAGATTATGGTAGAACTGTTGGAAGTGCCGCTGCTAGAGCAGTTGAGCAGTCAGCTATACAAAGGCAACAGTTAGCTATGCAAGCTAGAATGGGTGCCGGTCAGCTTATGGGCGGGTTACAGCAAAGACAAATTAGTGGTTACGGTACTATGGGCCAACTTGATCTTGGTGGACTTGGTTTAGTAGGTCAGGATCTAGCTTCAAGACGTGGATTAGCCTCACAAGAGAAGATGTTTGGAGCCCGTCATGGATTAGATGTAGCTAAGTTTTCAGAGGAGCAGGCTCAAGCAAAGAATTTATGGTCGCAAAGAAATTCTGAATTTCAGAACCAATTTGGTTTGGATAGACTATCTCAGTTAGGTGACATAAGCACTAGGCGAACTCAAGAGCGTGTTGAACACGTTAAAGAAGGATCCGCTGGTATGTTACCAGGTCTTGTTGGTGCAGGTTTAGCCGCATTTGGTGGACCTGCTGGAATGGCTGCCGCTGGGGCAGTTACAGGTGCAATGTCTAGTGGTTATGGCGGAGGCGGAAGACAAGGGGGCGGGGGTGGAATGGATCCAATGATGATGATGGCTATGTCACAGGGTTTACGTGGAGGTGGTGGAACCGGTACTGCTTCTGGTGTTGGTGGGGAGAGCGGTTGGGGTACTATGGCTGCGGCGAATGAACCAAGTTGGTGGGATAACACTACTTCTGCTGTTGGTGATTGGTGGGATAATTTAGGTTCTGGTAGCGGAACTAGCAATGTTAGTCCAGCAGTCAGAAATATTAATACTCCAACTAGAGGTTTTGGAGCCCCTGGTATGCCTAGGACTGGTCGAGCGAATCCTTCTATGGGCACTGGTATACGTGGAGATCGACAAATGGGCATAGGTCAAAATAATAATTATTGGGGATCTAAATGGAACAGATTAAAGAACCAATACAACACAACAACTTGGAATCCTACAGCATGGGATCCATTTCAGCCTGAAAGAGGTTCAACACAAACACATTTAATGTCTTGGTGGTAAACTAAATGGCAACAGTAGTACATCATAAAGCAGATAGACCTTGGATAGATGCACTTAGTAATGCAATATCTTCCGGTACTAATAGTATTATACAGCAGAGAATGGAGCGTGACAAGCTCGCTATCCAAATTTCTGAGAATGCCAAGCAAAGAGCTGCGGAAGCATATCTAACTGGTATGCGTATTAGAGGTAGGTACCATAATAAAAAGCTGGAAGTAGATGCGACAGCGGCGCAGAATGAGATAACTAATAGAAGGCAAGACAAGAGGCTAGCTTTAGAAAAGACAAGAGTAGGTATATTACAGAGTAATCAAGAGCAAGAAGTTGCGGCTAATGAAGCTGATAGGAATGTATTAACTCTTATGAACCTAGTAGGTGAGAGCCAAACTTTAGATATAGATAAAAGGACTGTTAGTAGAACAGCGGGGCAACTTGTGTATGCTGATAAGTCTGACGGTAAATGGAATCAAAAAGTTGGCCGACCAGATTTAGCTTTTTCTGGCGCTGGTGTGGCAACTCAGGAGTTAGACTTAAAGACACAACTTAGAAATGCATTGGCAGATAAAAATGTTAGCCCTTATGTACGAAAAATGGCGCAAGAAATTAAAGATGAATGGGCTGCTGAGAAAGATCGGTTGAACTCTAACTTACCTTATATTAATGCCTATATAAACGATGACAAAAAATTTCTGAAAGTACAAAGTTGGTTGCCAAACAATCCTAATACTGGACTGCCTTATACTAAACTAGAATTGCAACGTAACGAAGGTGGTGCTTTAGTTCAGTTAGCTAATGCTAATGCTAGTTTAATTACCGCAACTCTTAGACAGGATGGCATAGAATCAAGTACAACACCTTTAGAAAAGACGGCTAGTTTATTAAAAACAAGCAAGGAAGCATATGTTATGCAGGAGATACCATTTAGTAATATGCACGTTCAGATGCAAGGTGCTGGTGGTATTAAAGAACCACGATCATTTGCTAAAGATGCTAATGGAAAAACAACTAGAGCTGACTATAACTATCATGGAACTGTTGGAGCTAATTATGAAAAAGCAGTAGAAACTATTGAAGATCCTTTTAAGAGTACCGCTAATAAGCAAATTCTTCAAAATCTTGAAGGTTCATCCTATGACATATCTTTAAGTAGGACTGTTAATGCTCTCTTACCACAGTTCAAAAATTTAATGGATGAGAAAGGGTTTGTTTTTGATAACTTTGCTGACCTTAATAATGCTTTAATACAGGAGTTAAGTGTATTAGTATTCAAAGACCAGAATGAAACTACAAGACATGAGCTAATAGCACTAGAAAAAAAGGATCCTCTAGTTGAAAATATGATGGCTCTTATTAGAGGTAACAGGCCGAATACAGAAGTAGGTTCAGATAATAATGTTTATTATGCTTATAATGGAGCCCAATCACTTGTAGGTGGATCAGCAGACTTACGTGCCATAGCTAAAAATGTAGCAATCGGATATGTGCAAAAGCAAAAAGGTAAGTTCCTAGTTTCTGATGCGGTAGATCGGCATCGAAAGCGAGATATTGTTAAAGAGTCTCAGGATTGGGTACTTACTACTGATGCAGTTCCTCCTCCAGCTGAACCTACTGGCAAGCTAAAAGTTACTAAGGGTAATGAGTCTAATATCTTAGGAGATCCTAAAGATCCTTCGACTAATGCTCCGCTTACCTCGGATCAATTCCTTAGGAGTAGGAGTTTTACAGATCAAGAGGTTAGAGCTTTTTCATCCATCCTAGCAGATGATGAGCTAGCAAAGGTTAGTAGTATGATTAATGCCGGATCTTTAATAGACAAGAAGTGGAACCAACAAACTCCTAGATCAGTTGTGAATAGAGTATTTGGTTCAGTCGGTAAAAAATATTTAGATGGACTAAGAAATGCTGAGAGGGCTGGTGATTCAGAGGCTTCGGAAAAACTAGACGCTTGGTGGGCTTTTCGTAGGCAAACTATCTTACATGATATGGAGAAGAGCCAATTATTTCCTTGGTCAAATCCTGAGATGGACTTTGGTTTTGTAGATATTATCCGTAATAAAGATATAGGCGTTATGACTAGAGACTGGTTTGAAGCCCAAGTAAAAAGTCAGCAGATGAAAGCATTAGGAGGTAATATCGCTGCGGAACAAGCAATATTTATATATGATAGATACAATGCACAGGATGGTGATTATATTGCAGAGGCAGATCCAGCTAAAAGAGATTGGTCTTGGGATATATTAACATTGTTAAATACCATTGAAAATTCTATTGAACTAGCTCAACAACAAGCCCAACAACAAGAGGGTCCTGGTATATTTAATGATCCAAATGCAGTAGCATCTGAAAATGTAGGAGGATTCGGTAGAAATCCTAGAGTTAATCCTCTACTTAATGCGGGAGGAAACTAATGTCACAGAGTGGTGTACGTTTAGGTGCAGAGCATTTCAATAAGGTTAATGCTTTTAACATAGATGGATCCCTTAAGAGGGGTACTCCGAAGAGACCTAAGATTACATATAACGAGTTAGAGTTAACCGAACAGCAACGAAGGCTTATACCTAAATCACCCGTAGAGGGTCGTAAAAGGTATGAACAAAGTAGATGGGATAGAATTAGCTCAAGTGCTGTTGACTATGCGGATGATATGTTCCAATCATCTATCCGTGAATTTTTAGAGATTAAAGAAAACTTTCAAGCAGGCTTAGCTAGATCTGGGTATGATTATATGGTAACTGCTAATAATGTATCTGAGTATGTTGCAGATAAACTAAACCTTGACTATGATGAGAAGCAAAACTTTATGGCAGCTTCTGCAAATAAGTTAAAGAATATGAATATACAGCCAACTTCTACAGAATGGGAAGACCAATTAGTTTATCTTATTGGGATGCTTCTGCCGGATGCGGCTTTAATGCTCACAGGAGGTGGGCTAGCTGGAGCTAGTGTTAAATATGGATTGAAAGCGGCTACTATGAGTAATAGGACTGCTACTATTGGGGGTGTCTTTGCTAGACTTGCTGGAGATACAGCCGCTGGTTCATTACAAATGATGGCGCATGAAGCTGGTCAAGCCCAGTTAGATGGACGTGAGGCTAATTACGCAGAAGCAGGTAGAGACGGAGCTGTGATGTCTTTAGCGTTAAGCTCCATTGGAAGATCACTTGCGGGTATGGGATTCAAACGTAGGTACGGAGCTATTGCTACAGGTGCTACAATGTATGGAATATCTAAAGCTTATGGTGATCCTAATGATCCAGCTTATGACGATACTAATGCTGCCAATGCAATACTAGGAGCCTTGTTTGGTATAATGACACCAGGATCACATACGAAAGGGCCGGGTCACGTTCTTAAATGGGTTAAGGTTCGTAAAGAGCGTGGTTTAGATGTCACACCTAAGGCATTTTTAGAGGAGTTTTCACCACATACATATGAGAAAGTATTTGTTGATGAGGTAGCTAGAGATAGATTTGAATTTGAACCTAGGGTTGGGCCTCCTCGCAAGTTAAGTCCTAGAGATATATTCATGGATCAATTAGCTACTGTAACAGACAAAGATATTCATGGATTACAAGACAACCAGCTTGTCCATGTAGTAATGGAGCATTTGAATGAGATACAGTTAGCTGAGTTTAAAGGGCCTGATGGAAGAAGAATGTCTGGCATTGATTCTATTACTAGCTTAAAAGATGCTAAGATTATTTTAGATGCAATATCCTCGGCTGATTCCATATTTAAAATAGATCATCCTAACTATGAATCACGTTGGGCTCAGCCAGATACACCACTTCGGTATAAGGATAGAGTTAATCTTAAAGTGTATGAACCTAAAAAGGATAAGAAAACAGGAAAAATAGAGGAGACTACTACACTAGCTGTTGAGCCTAGAGCTGGCAAGACTAAGGAAACTCTGAATACTATTATACAGAAACGAAATAAGCCTAAGTATTTAGATATACATGAGCTAAGTTGGAATGAGTACGCTAAGTTATTTGGGGATACTCCAGAGAATAGACTTATACATGAGGAAGCTATAAGAGCAGCGGCTGAGAATCATCATCCGAAGAAGAAAAAGACATGGCCTAACAAGGGAGGTTTGATTGAATATGGTTTGGATGGTGAGTGGGGTTACCTATGGCGTAAGCCAGGAAGTAAAGACCCAAGTAATCCTAGATTACTAGATAGACAAGAACCTACTACTGTAAAAGAGACAGTTGATATTCTATATACCGAGCATGATTCATCAGTTAATAAATTAACAGAGGCATTTAAGACAGCAGAAGGTGAGTATAAGGCAGGATTTTTAGAGAAAGTACATAAGTTATTTGTTGATCCTTCAGGTGATTTGTTTAAGATATTAGAGACAGCTAAGGATGTAACAACAGGTATAGCAGGAGTTTTACTTCCAGTTAGAAATGCCTTTCATTTGCGTTATGGTAAAGCTACCAGAACTCAGATGAAAATAGATGAGGTTGCTAAGAAGATAGGATGGGAAGATATGTCTAAGGAGCAACGCAGAGATTTAGATGTTGTTGCTTGGAACCGTGCTAGATTAGATGACGCGCAAAGGCATGGTACTGATCCTGCTTCGCCTATAGAAAGCCGATTAGATATACGGCAAGAAAGTAGAAGAGATGCGATAGATGCTATACTAGCTAGACAAGAAGATAATCCCGGAGGTATTAAAGCATTTGAGGATAAGCTTAGAGTTATAGAAGATACATACGGAAAACTTTTAGAGGACTTAGCAGAGCATGGTTTGATAGCTAAAAGCTCCTATGCGGAGTTAAAGAAGTTTAGGTTTATTCCATTTAGAACTATTGATAAAGCATTTAGATCAATGGCATTACATCAGAAAGGTCTTGAGTCACAGAAAGTAGGGCCTAGTATTAGAAAATCTGTAATAACAGATTTGATGGCTAAGCAATCAGAGGATCTATCCATTATGGATTCTGAATTATTAGTCAATAAACATATTGCTATGGTTGAGAACTTAATAGCTGACAATGCCGTACATACAGAAATGGCCGCAACACAGTCACATTCAGGTGGCTTATGGTACACTAAGGGTAATGAACCTCCTCAACATTTAGGTGAATTTAAACGTGGTGTTAAAACTCACGAATACCTAGTTAATGGTGAGATTGAGCCTCTATATGTGGATGAGATGATTTCCAAAATGATGGATGGTATAGACCAAGAACGGGTTATAAAGGGAACAGCGGCTAACTTCTTACGCTTTATATCAGGTACTCAGTTTATCCAACTTACTGCTGTTGCTCTGAATCCTATCTTTGGTATAGTTACACATCCATTAGATGTAGGTATGATAATGAGTGGGCATCCAGCATTTGGTGGTAAGGGCTTTAGTGGGGAGGGACTTAGTAGATTCTTGAAGCCAAGAATACCGCATTTATTTAAAGAGTTTTATATTAAAGGCACTGGTGATGCTGGTAGAGGTTGGGCTCCTTTTGCTAGGAATGTAAAATCTGCATGGAATAAGGATGAGTATTTTGTGGACTGGGTAAATAATGGTGGTGTTGAACAAACATTAGTCTCACATTACCAACACGTTGAGGGTATTAAAAAAGCTACCGATATTCATAATGCTCATGCTGTATCTAGGAGAACTGGCAAAAGTTTCTTTAAAGCTTTGGAGTTTGTTGGTAAGTTTGGTCATGTGATGGAAGTTGCCACTAGAATGACTGAACGTGATATGCTTGTTAAAGCAGGCTATACTAAAAAAGGAGCCGCTAATGAATCTTTGCGTAGATTGAATTATGGTATGCAAGGTAAAGCCATGCAGTTTATTGGAACTATGATACCATTTGCAAATGCACAGGCACAGATACTAGCACACATTGGTAGGTCATGGACTAGATCTCCGGAAAGTAGAAAGCATGCCGCAATGGCTACTGCTCAATTAGTAGGTGCTACTATGGCTTATAGATATTTAATGGAGCAACACTTCGATAAATATATGGAAGATATTCCATGGTCTACTAGAAGAAGGTATTTTATAATACCTACTGGTGCTACTGAAGTTATTGATGGTGTTACTGAAAATGTTTTCTTCAAAATTAAAAAGGCTTATTCACCAGCATATACTATAGTAGAAGGCTTTGCTGACTTAGCTATGGATAATCTATTTGGGTACAGAGAAATGCCAGCTAGTGTATGGGAGAGAACTTATCAAGCGGCTGAGGTTGCTATGCCATTAGACTTACGCTCCCTTGTTCCTCCAACTTTGAAAGCATTTATGGCGGCTCATGGAACAACTATGGACGGTCGTAAAGTATATCGAGGTAGAACTGTAGAGCCTAGAGATGAGATAAATAGAGAAGGTGCTAAAGGAGTTCCTACTAAAAAGCTAGCTATCTTAGCTGGTCAGGTTACAAATTTATCTCCCGCTAGAATACAAGAAAGCTTTAACTCTATCATAGCTGATAATCCATTACTATGGTGGGCTGATGCACTTCTGCCTAGTCCTCCCCCAGAGGTACAACGAAGTATATTAGCACAAGCAGTAAAGATGGCTCCTATTAGAAAGGTTGTAGGTACGAGTAATAGTAAATGGCGTAATTACAAATTAGGTCTTGAGGCTAAAAAAGCAGCCGGCTCTATACAGCGCCACAATGTTGATGATAAAGTATATGGACCTGCACAGAAATTATGGGCTAAGGAGTATTCTATTAGAGAGTATAGTATAGAGATGCGGAAGTTAGCAAGGGATGCAAGTAATATGGATCGACCGAAGTTTGCGCAGATAGAGACTCAGACTATTAAGGCTTATCGGTATGTAGACTTGCTATTGAAAAGAAAGCCACCAAAAGGTTTAACTCAAGAGGAGTACAGAGAGGAATTATATTCTGAGTTAGATCCTATGGTTGTTTGGAGCGATATTATGGAGATAGATCATGCACCTGATAGAGCTAGATATTACATGGAAAGATATGATGATGTCGATGATTTTTGGAAGCCTCATTTTGAAAAGCTAGCTAGGTACAATGGGATTTTTAATGATGGTTTCTTTTACAAAGAGTGGCAAAAACTTAAAAGACTTAGGAGGAAACAACAATGAGTATAATGACAAATTATCTTGAGGAGAAGCTAATAGACCATCTCTTCAAAACAGTGGCATATAGTCACAGTTCACCAGCTTCGTGGTTCATAGCATTATTGACTGCGGCTCATGGTGAGGACAGTTCAGGAGGAACTGAAGTTTCTACGTCTGGTACTACATACGCAAGGGTGGCAGTTACTAGAGGATCAGGCTTTACTAGAGCTTCTTCCTCGGATATAAGAACTGTCGAGAATGCGGCAACTATTACGTTCGGTGTGCCGAGTGCAAACTGGGGGCAGGTAACTCATGTAGGTTTATATGATGCTATCACAAGCGGTAATCTAATCATAGAAGCCCAGCTTCAGTTTCCTAAAACTATAAACAATGGGGATCCGGCTCCGAAGTTTAATGCTGG
>Ga0098033_1001341_pt1 | contig 10239 bp, 4 predicted proteins | sample 1_EtaG_FD_75049 | JGI IMG/M metagenome (GOLD analysis project Ga0098033, IMG submission 75049) | Marine viral communities from the Subarctic Pacific Ocean - 1_ETSP_OMZ_AT15124 metaG | ecosystem: Environmental > Aquatic > Marine > Oceanic | place: Pacific Ocean | collected 2015-01-07
AGATATCAAAATTATATTTATGTAAATGGTTATGGTTCTTCCAGTACATTAGTTATGGATTATATTTATAAAGTAGGCGAAGAATATTTTCCTCCTCATTTTAGATTAGCTGTAGAATATGAACTAGCAGCTTTATTTGCTGGTTCAGTTGCTAGAGATAATGGAATGATAGAACAATTTAAAATGTTATCTGAAAGGCAGTTTCTTGTTGCTAAGAATATAGATTCTACTGAAACTACATCTAAAGTGTTAGATACGAATAGATTCTTAAATCTTAGACGATCTACAAGAACAGATGTATAATGGCAAGAGCATTAAGAACTGTCATTACCAATTTTTCTTCAGGTGAGCTTAATCCTTTATTAGCTACTCGTACTGACGTAAATTCATATTTTCAAGGTGCAAAACAATGTCATAATTTTGCCTTATTAGCTGAAGGTGGATTAATGAGAAGACCAGGTACAACTTACTTGGCTACATTACCTGCGGAATCTAGATTAATTCCTTTTATATTTTCTGATGATGAAGTAGCTATTATAGCTTTATCAAATGGAAGAATGGATGTTTATAATGTAGCTGGAACAGTTCTAACATCTAATTATACAACAAATTGTAATTGGACTACTGCTCAATTATTCGAATTAAACTTTGCTCAATTTGGAGATACAATATTTGTAACTCATAGAAGTAATGCTATTAGAAAAATATTTAGATCTTCAGCAACAGCTTTTACAGTTAATGTTTTTGCTTTTGATACTCATTCTTCTGGATATCCAATCTATCAACCTTATTATAAATACGCAACTTCCACTACTACAATTGGAACATCTGCTACTACAGGATCTGTTACAGTTACAGCAAGTGCTGATACTTTTACTTCTGCCTGGTCAGGACTTAAGATACGAAAAGATAAAAAAACAATGACAATTACTGGATATACAAGTGCTACTCAAGTGACTGCAACAGTTAATGAAACTTTAGATAATACAACAGCGACTACAGATTGGGATGAACAAACAATATCTTCTTTAAGAGGTTATCCTCAGGCAGTAACTTTTCATCATAGTAGACTTTGGTTTGGTGGAGTATTATCTAGACCTGCTGCTGTTATGGCATCTAAAACTTCTGAATATACAAATTTTGATGTAGATGATGGTGGTGCTAATGATGCAATTGATTTAGATATTGCAGGTGATCAAGTTAATGAAGTAAGACATATGTTATCTGGAAAAGAATTATTAATTTTTACTGATGGTGGAGAATACTTTGTACCTCCTGCATCTGATAATACTGTTTCACCTTCTAATGTTTCAATTGAAAAACAAACACCATATGGTATTGGTAGAACAGCTCCAGAAATGTTTGATCAAGCAGCAGGATATGTTCAAAAGAATGGTAAATCAATTAGAGAATTTATTTATTCAGATATAGAAGGTGGATATAAATCTGCATCTGTATCTGTTCTTGCACAACATTTAGTAGATTCACCAAAACAAATTGCTATAATGAAAGGTAATAATACTAGACCTGAACAGTATGCTTTCTTTATTAATAATGGATCAACAATTCCTGGTCAACTTTCTGTTTTTCATTCTATTAGAGATGAAAAAATAGCAGGTTGGAGTAAATGGTTTACAAGAAGTGGTGATAGATATCAATCCATTATTGCTTTAAATGAAAATTTAATTGCTTGTGTAAAACGAACTCTTAATTCAAGTACAGTTTATACATTAGAAAAATTTGCAGACGAAGATACAACAACATTAGATTGTGAAACTCTTTCTACATTAAATCAAAGAGGAACTCCTCTTGTTGATGGAGCTTCACAAACAGGAACAACATTAATAATTGATGGATTAACATCTGCTCCTGTAGTGAATGAACAATTTACCATTGCAGGAAATGCAACTGAATATACTATTTCTTCTTTAACGGATGATACTGGAGGACAATATACATTAATACTTAATAAAACTTTAGCAGCTACTCCAGCTGATGGAGCTGCTATAACTTTTACTAAAGGATTTTTACATACTGTAAATGCTATATATCAAACTGAAACAGTTAATGTTGTGGAAGGTTATAGTTCATTAGGAGCTTATGTAGTTTCAGGATCTAATACTATTACTTTAACAACATCAGTAGGAGCTAGAGCTACAGGAATAAAAATAGGATTTAATTATATTCCTTCTGTAGAAACAATGCCTATTGATAAAGAATTACCTGAAGGGCCATTAACAGGTTTACCTAGACGAATCTCTAAAGCTATTATAGATATTAATACAACATTAGATATGACAGTTAAAGCTTCAGATACTTCTGCTAAATCTTTAGTAGTACAACAAGTATCAGATACTATTGGTGCTGATCTTGTACCTGTGACTTCAAAAAAAGAATTTTATTTTTTAGGTTATGATAGAAATCCAACAATAACAATTTCCCAGGATGATCCTTTACCTATGAAACTCTTGGGAATGGCAGTGGAGGTAATATTCGTATGAGTGGTGGAGAATATATGTTGGCAAGTGCTATTTTTTCAGCAGCTGCAACTTATGGTGATATTCAAACTGCTAAAGCAGAACAGAAAGCTTATGAATATCAATTAAGTCTAGATGAGAAACGAACTGTATTAGAAGGAGATATTGAAAAAAATTTAATTACAGAAAGAGGACAAAAACAAAAGAATGAAAATTTAGTATATGCGGTATCAAATGGTTATCTAGATTCTTCAAGACATTTTCTAGCAGTCAATGAAGATCAAGATAGAATCACAGCACTCGATAAAAGATTAGTGAGTTTAAATACTACATATGCTGTGGGAGTACTTCAAAACAAAAGATATGTTAGTAATCTTAAAACAAAGAATAAAGTATTTGGTGGGTACTTGTCTATTGTTGCTGATGTTAGTGGTGGCTATGGCAAATACAAACACTATCACGCTACAAAAACAAAACCAAAAAAGTACGACACAGATTTTGATTACAAATCATACGAACAAGATAGATCATAATATGACTTTAAAAAAAACAACACCTTCAGTTAATGTTTCTTCAGCAGCTAATGCTAGAAATTTAAAATCTGATAAAGCATTTGGAAATTCCGCTTTAGCTTATGCAAAAAATGATGTTACAAAAGCATTTGACTTTTTTGCTAAAGTTAAAAACGAACAAACACAAGCTCTTTATTTTTCTAAATTTACAGTAGATCTTAAAAAGAAATTTGATGAAGTGGATAGAGATTATCCTATGGATTCAGCAGCATTTAAATCTATTACAGATAAATGGCTTAAAATTAAATTAGAAGAAACTCCTAAATTTTTACAACCAGCTATGATGCAGGAAGGTGCAACACACCAAGCTACTTATGTATCCAAAATAATGAATATGAAATGGATGCACGATGATAATGAAACTTGGAATACATCTGAAAGAGCACTTGAAATTAAATTAAATAAATTAGATATGGCAATCAATGCTATTACTTCTAATCCTGCAATAGCAAATCCTATTCATCCAGAAAATCCTGATGTAACACTAACTAAAATAAATTCTTTAGTAGAACAAGAAATTGGATTAATGATTGGGCCTTATGAAAAGACTTTAAGCTATATGAAGCATAGAGGCTATCAACAATTTACCGAATTACAAAATGACGCAAGAATAAAAAATATTTTAATTGAAATAGAGAAGAAAAGAGTATCAGCCATTTATCAATTAATGCCTGATGGTGAAAAGATGAGATATATTAATGATTATATTAATTATCAAAATGGTTATCAAAATGAAAGATTAAAAAAAATGTTTGGTGTCAATGGTAATCAATCAATGACACTTAATGTTTATGAATTAACTAAAGATAAAAATCTTAGAACAGAGATTATTAATTATGCTCAAAAATTAACTAGCGAATATGTTGTTAGTAAAAATAAAGAACTTACTGCTAATGCAGAATCTAATAATAATAGTAATGCTAAACAATTAGCTTGGGATAATCAAGAAGTTCTAACATTAAATAGTGCTAATGCTATTCATCTAGCTATGAATGCAGGAGTATTTAATGTTAATTCAGAAAATTCTAAAGAAGATTATTTCTTTAATCACGAGTCTACTAAAACATTAAGAAATGCTAAAAATTATGCAACCTTTCTTAAGAATGTTAATCTAGTAAATGATTACCTAATACCTATTTTAGAAAAGAAAAGTTTCATTTTACCCAAAGATGAAGATGATAAAAAATTTATCTTAAAAGGTATTATAGATACTTTAGATATTAAGAGCACTTCAATAGAAGATACACTAGCTAGTATTAATGATTTAAATGTTGAAAATACAGAATGGGGCAAGTTACTAAATTATACTGCAAAATTTAATGTATTACCTAACGTATTAGCAAATCGTTTTAGAGATCTTTCTCATATAAGTCCTAAAAATCCAGAAGGGATAAACGAAGTTAAAATGAATATGGGTATATATAATTATATTAAATCTATTAATCCATCATTTGATTTTAAACAAATAGAAGGAAATGAATTTTATGATTGGGCATATTCTAAAGGTATTATTAAATCAGGATCAAATAATGAAATAGCGATAGCCATAGAAAAATTTTACGGGAAAGATGGAGTAACTTATGAAAAAAGAAAAGCAGTACTTAATGATCAATTAAATCAAGGAACAACTATTAATTTAGAACCTATATTAGGAGATAAAGAAACTGCTACTCTAGTTAGAGATGGTACATTTACTGTTTTTGATAAAACATTATATAATAAATTAAATAGTTGGAATGTTAAAAGAGATTGGGTAACTGAATCATATTTACAGATAAGTGACGCTATGTATACTTGGGCAGGTCAATTATCAGATAAAGATCATATTCAAAAATATTGGGCAAATAGAGTTCACACATTTGAAGAAGCTCCTGATGGAGTCAAAGCTATTCTTGAGAATGGATGGTTTGGAACAGAATTAAGTTGGCTTCCTTTTGCAGGAATGGTTCAAGGTATAACTCCATATGTAGGACAAACTTATATTAGCGAAGAAAAAAGACAATTAATTTTAAAACAATGGAAACACGAATACTTAATGATATCTGATTCTACTACAGATATAAATTCTAAAGAAGGACAAAAATTAGCAGCTGCTGCTATGGATAAAGCCATTGCTACATTTGCTAATTACGAAGTTAATGACACTACTTATGAATCTAATAAATTTTTAACTTCAGATGCTAAAAATATATCAGATCAATTAGTGGAATTACAATATGACAATTTAACATTAGATAAAGATTCTAAAGAATATAAAAATAATTTAGCTGAAATCAATAATCTAAATGAACAAACTAAAAATTTAAAAATTAAAAATAATACTTGGAGTTTAGATATATCTAAAATACACGATGTTAATAGCGAAACATCTAAAACTATAATGGCTTATGATGCTGAACATATCATTACTCCTTTTTATAATAATAACAAAGCTGAATATATTGAAGTCTTTGGAGATGTAAAACCTAGCAAAATTATAAGAAATAGAAAATTTACTAATGGTATTCAAGTTACTATAGATGAAAATACTCCAGGAGCAGATGGTAAACCTGCTATTAAATTATTAATCAGAGATGATGATGGTAATATGTATAATTTAAATGGATTAGCTGATTCTACTAACTATAGACTTTTTACTTCTAACTTTAGATTAGATAAAGAAAATATACCATTTACATATGAAAATTTAAAAAAACACAAAGCTATGGAACAGGCAGAAACATTAATTAATAATATAAAAGATTTTATTCCTATGTCAAAAGGAGTTGAAAATTTTACTTATGAAGTATTTGAGAAATTAGGGAACTTTGCATTTACAGTAGGTAATTGGGAAGCTACATTACCTTCTATCTCTAATCTATGGACTGATGATATTAATGACAAAACATATTCTCAATTTTCTTTTGGTAAATGGAAAAAGCAAGAGATGGAAGCTGCTAGTAATAAAAATTTAAAATGGTGGGGTATGCATTTAAATGAGAATGATTCTATAACTATTAATGCTATTAGCAAAGCAATAGGTTGGGTAATGAATGCAACTGATTTAGATGGTAAAGTTTTTGAATACGAAGATGCTATTCAAAAAGCTGTATTTGAAATTGCATCTACACAAAAAAAATATGAACTAATAGAAGCTAAAGGCTTTACAAGTAAGGCAGCATTAACTGCTCCTAATGATGTACCACTATCATTATATAGTGCTAATTTAGATTTTACAGATTGGGTATTAAATAATTATAATAAAAAATCATTACCATTTGCATTTAGAACTAATAACTGGTTAGCTTTATGGAGTAGTAATAATAAATGGAATGGTAAAATTGATACAGCTGAAAAATCAAGATTAGAAGTATTTAAAAATCCTTCTGATGGAATAAGAGCTGCTCTAATTAATATAGCTAATAAATCTATATTAGTTAAAGGTAAAATGGATCAACCTCTTTTTGCTAATTTAGCTGATCTAGGTTCTGAACCTACATTATATGACTTTATTGCTAAAGGTCATAAATCTGAAAATGTTGCATCTTATATGGCAACATTTAAAGAAATGTTAAAGTGGGAAAAAGATCATATTATTAATTTAAAAGACGGACAAATGATGGCAGATATAGTTACAGTTATGGCGTATCACGAAAATGGTAAAGATGCTAAAGGCAATTGGTTATTAGATGCATATATGCCAAACAAACAAATTATGTCATTAGTAATACAAGAAGGCGTTAATATGTATTTAAGCGACACAAAATGGTTGGATAAATAATGCCTTTCGTTAATGATACGGGGCCTGTATTTAATCAACTCCAACTACAAACCCAAAGCCAAAGAAAAGAATCCACATTATATGGAACTGGATTTGTAGATAAATTTAATAAAGAAAATATCTTTTCATTAGCTTATGATTACTTTTTAAACAATGAATCTTTTCCAGCAGATCCTGATTATAATCCATTAAACAATCCTGACTTAGCTCCATACGGAGAATTAATGCATTTATTTATGGAAGATAAAAGTGCTGCTGAATCTAAATCTAGATTAAATAAATTAATAGAAAGATCTTCTAATGAAAGAAGTAATCCATTAGCTGGATTAGGTACTATGCTGGGATTCTTAACAGATCCTTCTGGTTTATTATTATTCTCTCCTGCTGCTAAATTATTAGTTAGATCTGGTAGAATATCTAATACAGCAAAAATAGGTTCAGCTTTTACTGCTGAAGAAGTTGGGAAACAATATTTAGATTCTGAAAGACCAGATATGTATGTTCCATTAATTGCTGGACTATCTTTTGGAGTACCTGCAATATTAAATTCATTTAAAACTTCATTACCACATAGCACTAAAATGAAAGTTAAAAAATTAGATCAAACATTTAATAGTGAAAAACCTCCTAAACAACCTGGTTATGAAGATGGTAAATTTATTCATCCTGAAGAAAGAATTACTCCTTCTAGTCTTGGTGCTTCGGTATCTAAAGATGTTAAAGCACAGATGACCTATCAAGATGCAAAGGATGCAGAAAAATTTGTAAGTACTATGTTTGGTAAAGTAGGAGAACAAGGGCCTTGGACTCCAGTCTTTAGAACATTACAAGCTACTTCATTACGAGCAAGAGAAATGATAACTGAATTATTAGATACTCCTTTACTACAATTAAAAAATCAAAAAGATTATGGACATACAGCAAGTACACAATCTATTGAACTTTTAAGAAGAAAAGGTGAACGAGGAGTTTTTCAAGCTCAAATATTATTAAGACAAGCTTACGAAAGATATTTAAAAAGAACATTACAAACAGTTCCTACTACTCATCTTGGATTACTAATGAAGAATAGATGGACAAGCGATATTAAAAAATTAAGTTATAATCAATTTGCTAAAGAAGTTAGCATTGCAAGATTACAGAATATGAGTCACGAAATAGAGGAAGTAGCATTAGGTGCTAGAATTACTGAACGATTTGTTTACAAACCCATTGGAGAAGAAATGGTAGCTTTAGGTTTACATACAGAACACCTTACTAGAAAAATAAGTATTTTAGAAAGTATGGCAAAGAGTATGTCTAAATCTGGAAAACAAACTGGTACTTATACAAGGGCAAATGGTACTAAACATACTTATACTAAAATGGAAATTGAACGTAGTTTAATTAAATCTAAAGAACAATTAGCTCATAAAATTAAATATGGAGGTTTAAGAAAAAATTACGTTAATACTATTTATATTAAACAAATGATTGATAAACATCCTTTGTTATTTAAAAAAATCATTAGAGAAGATTATATCAGACAAGGTCTTCATATAACTGAAAAAGCTTTAGCTCAATTAGTTAAAGATTTATCTACAATGATGCCTTTTGTTAGAAGAACTCCAGCAAGAGGAAATGAAATTGAAATGTATATTTTTCAAACTCCTAGATTTGCTAGAGCAACACACGTTAGAAATTTAAATTTAAGTGCAGAAGCTCAAAAAGAATTAATAGAACACGGATTCATTATGAGTGATGCTAATGTTTTAATGAAAACTTATTATAGACAAGTGTATCCTGATATTCTTTTAACTCGTAAATACGGAGATCCTAATGGTTTAGGTTATAAATATGTTAATGCATCTGAATCTATGACATCACCTGGTCTTCTTGAAATTAAGTTAGAGTATCATATGCGTATTAAGAATGCTAAAAGCATTGCACAAAAAGCAGCTTTAAGAAAAGAAAGAAACCAAGTCTTATCAGATCTAGAAGATGCAATAGAATTAATTAGGGGTACTTATGGATTACCTAATAATCCTCACGCTTGGTATTCTAAAGGTATGAGAACTATGAAGCATTGGAATGCATTAACAATGTTAACAGGCTTTATGGCAGCTTTACCTGATGTAGCCAGAGTACTAATGACTTCTGGATTAAAAAGAGGATTCAATAGTCAGTTCGAAGTTTTTACTAAAGGTTTTAAAAATGGATTATTTAAAATGGGTAAAAAAGAAGCTCAAAGATTCGCAGAAGCTATTGATATGTTAACAGGTCAAAGAGCAATGTTATTTTCTGATACAGCAGATATGTTAGCTATGAGTAATAGAACTGAAGCCTTTATGGGTAAGGCATCTATGTTTAACTTTATGTATATTAATATGATGTCTAGATGGACTGAATTTACTAAATCATTAGCATCAGTTACTATAGGTACTAGAATTTTAGAAGATTCTATTTCTTGGTCAGCTAAAAATACAAAACTTGCTACTAAATGGAAAACAGCATTAGCAGCATCAGGTATTGATAAACAAATGGCTGCTAGAATTGCAAAAGAATTTAAAAAATATGGAAGAAAATTTGAACATAACAGAATAGCTAATACTCATTTATGGGATGATGTAGCAGCTGTTGATGCTTTTGGTACTGCTTTAAATAAAGATATTAATCTTACAATTGTTACTCCAGGTTTAGGAGATACTCCTAAATGGATGAGTAAAGAATTTGGTTCAACAATAGCTCAGTTTAAAAAATTTGCTATGGCATCTACTCAACGTATGTTGTTTAGAGGTATGCAGGAAAGAGATCTAGATTTCTTATGGGGAGCTATGATGTTAATAGGATCTGGTATGATGATAGATGCTCTATATCATAAAGTTAGATTCCAAAAAGATTATGGAAAATTATCAATGACTTCAAAATTATTAAATGCTTTTGATAGATCGGGATTAGCAGGAATCTATACAGATATTAATAGATCTTTAGAAGCTTTATCAAATAATAAAATAGGAATTAGACCAATATTAGGAGATGCTAAACCTTATGGAACATCTTTAAAATATAAAGGATCTATTCTTGGGCCAAGTGCTGGTCAATTAATCAATATAATGGATATCGTTTATGATGTCGGAGGATCAAGATATGATCATTATACAGCTCGTAATGTGCGTAGACTAGTGCCTTTCCAGAACATATGGTATCTCGACTGGCTTTTCGATGATTTGGAAAAAGGGTTAAGATAAATAATGGCTATAACAATATCAGATACGACTCCTAGAGTACAATATACTGCAACAAGTGGACAAACTGCATTTACTGTAAATTTTGAATTTTTTGCTAACACAGATTTAAAAGTTTACAATGCATCAAGTTTATTAACTTATGCAGCATCTCCATCTGATGGAACAGAATATTCGGTAACGGGTGCAGGAGTTACGGGTGGTGG
>Ga0098033_1001345_pt1 | contig 10229 bp, 6 predicted proteins | sample 1_EtaG_FD_75049 | JGI IMG/M metagenome (GOLD analysis project Ga0098033, IMG submission 75049) | Marine viral communities from the Subarctic Pacific Ocean - 1_ETSP_OMZ_AT15124 metaG | ecosystem: Environmental > Aquatic > Marine > Oceanic | place: Pacific Ocean | collected 2015-01-07
AGGTGCGGTAGGAGCGATTATTGGTAGCCTTATTTCTTTTTTCATAGGTTGGGCTAAATAATGCCAGAAACATATCAAAACACCAAGACAGTTGATGACTGGATTAAGGCGTCGCTTCGCAAACTAAACGGGTACTCAGACGGTGAGGAGCCAACCGTTGAGCAGATGGAAGAAGCCAGAGAGTCCGCTAATGACATCCTAGATGTTTTGGAGGCAAAAGGTGTTCGTCCCTACCTAAGAGAGTGGCGTACACGGGTTTTTGAGGACTCAGATGTAATCGATGTTTCAAGCACATATTACCGATGCATCCTTCAACACACCTCACCCAATGCCTCAACTTGGGTGTTGTCTACCGCATACAATGAAGACGCCTTGGTCTTTCCTAGTGTTAGGAACGGCTACTACTACAAATGTACGACTTCTGGTGGGGGTACCTCCGATGGTTCAGAGCCAACATTTCCCACAAACCAAGATGAAACCGTACTTGATAATGATATTACCTGGATAGCCATACCCGACTCAACCCCTGGAACGGGTAAAGACTGGGCAAAATATTGGCGTGCAGATTCAAATGAAACTTCTGGGGACACTTACGCACAAAACACAGACTACAGACGCTCCGGTGATTTCACACTAAAAGAAGATGAAGACTCAATACTAAAAGCATATATCAGATACTCAGGATGTGATACCCCTATTCAGGTGGTAGGCGTTGCCGACTATTCAGATATAAACACAAAATACTATGAGGGCGACCCAGAGTCACTGTATATGGAGCAACAAGGTGTTGGTACCGTTATTGGGCATTTATACCCATCCCCAAATCTAACAGGAGCAACAGGATATATCTTGCATTATCAATGCTCATTACGCACAAAACATTACACGGGTAGTGTTAATCTCGATCAACCCGATCATATGTTTAATGCCCTTGTATGGGTCTTGGCCTCAGAACTAGGTACCGAATACTCATTAGACATGAAAACCCAACTTTATATTGATAGCAAGGCAAACGAAAAGATGAAACAAGCACTAAAGCGAGACATGCCCAAGTCCTCTGAAAAACGAGGCATCAAATCATGTTTCTAGGAGGTAATTAAATGGCATCACAAAAAGCAAAACAAATGGACTTTTTACTATCTGGAATTAGTAATTCTAGCGGTCAACCATATAAAGCAGGGATCGCCTATTTTTGGGAGTCGTCCGCTAAAACTACCGCCAAAACAGTTTGGGGTACTCGAAATAAAACAAGCCCAGTAACCCAAGTAACATTGGGCAATCGTGGTGAGGCCACCATATTTGGTGACGGTGAATATTACATTGAGGTTTATGATAGTTCTGCTGTGTTGGTCAAGACATACAACCTACTCAATTACAGTGCTGAAGTAGATTTTGGCGGTATTTATATCGATGTTGGCGCATCTTACGGGTTTACTGGGCCTAACGTTCAATCCGCAATAGATGACCTTGACTCGTCTCTAAACTACGTCTTTTTGTTTAAAGATGGTGAGTTTACGATATCTCAAAATGTCATTTTACCGACCAATGCAATACCTGTTATTCATCCCACCGCAACACTTGCAATCTCAAACACATTTACACTGACCGTAAACGCACAACCAAATCCAATGGGCGACTTTGAGGCGTTTACTGGCACTGGAACATTGGCCTTTGGTGCAAATGTTAAATTTATTGACGATGACTGGTACGCTTCTGGGCTTACTATTACAAATTCAGCCGTGGTAAAAGTAGAGGCAGAGACCATTTTATATGACCGTGGCATCGCACAAAAGACAGTCGCCACAATCACAGCAGGAACCACCCAAACACAAGCAGGTGCTACCGCTTTAACAGGGTATGTGAATGAGGTGTCAGTATGTGCCAATGACAATGATGGGGTGAAATTAGTTTCTTTTGTTGCAGGGGTTTCACAGACTGTCATCAATAACACAACTAATATTTGTAAGGTATGGCCCAATACCTCAGATAATATCGGGATGGGTGTTGATTTAGGTGAAAGTTTATTGCCTGGTGAAACAGGGATTTGGACACCTTATGACACAACAAACGCAGTAAGAATAAAAAGGTTGCGTTATTTTCAGAGAAAATTTCTATCTTCCAATGTCACTTCTGATGGGGTTATTTCAGATTTATCTTTCACATTAACCGAAGGTCGAACATACAAAATCACCTTGCAATACTCTTTTGATCTTAATGTTTCAAGTACAGACGGAAACCTTTCAATAACAATAAAAGATGGTTCCACTGTTATTGGTAAAGTGCAAGATTCAAGTGCAGATACAGCGAGACGAACAGATATTTCAGGAAGAACTTATATCGTAACCATGAGCGGTACATCACTAACGTTTGTTGCGGGAGAAACAGCTACCGCAAATTCAAGAATAGTCGGAGATGGCACAGCTATAACCACCTGGGCAGAAGTAGAAGAGTGTGAAAATCTCATGGCAGGAACGGTTACTTAATGCCAATCACCACACTACCCATACAAAAACCATACAAAAATGGAGATAGTACAAGCCTCACGTCTCAGCTCGATCTTGTTCAAGATGGATATCTTAATGAGCTTGGTCATTTTATTTCTCGTCCAGGTTTTGAATTATTTTGTGACCTTGGGACAGGTAAAAAGGTAGATGGATTACATTGGTCTGACTCACAAGAAAATGTGGCAACCGTTTCAAACGGGAATACCTATAAGATCACTGATAAGTTCGGAACTAAAACAGATTTATCCAGCTCAACTCTAATCCCTGGTAGACGAGTACGGTTTTGTGAGGGATATAATGGGTCAACTATCTACCTATTTATGGTTAATGGTGGGGGTATTCACTTTACAGACTTCACAACAACCACCCAATTAATGTCAGGAGCCAGTACACCAGCTAAGACAGGTACATTAACATTACCCACCGCCATAACTGAGATTGTGAACTACCACGGGTATATCGTCATTAATGAGGTGGATTCAAATAGTTGGTATTTTCCCAATCCTAACTCACCGTTTGCTTGGGATACAGGCGATACATACGATACCGAAAAATCATCCGATCCCGTCACTTCAATCTCAATCGTCAATGACCGATTATTGTTGGGGGGTAAATCCACGATTGAGCCGTGGTACAATGTTGGCACTCCTGGCAATCCTCTGCTAAGAAACCTCAACGCCACATTCGTTAATTCAGGGATTATCTCACCATACACAATAGATGTGGTAGACGAAAGTATTATGTACTACATCAACAAAGACAGGCGTGTTGTGCGTTTATCTGGTAGTTCACATGAGGTTATTAGCAAGGCTTACGACAAAGAAATTCAAGGGTTTAGCTCTGTTGCAGATGCAAATGCCTTTGTCATGAATGAGGGGGGCAAGAGTTTTTACGTGGTCAATTTTCCACAAGATAATCGCTCATTGGTCTATGATATTGAGCTAGATATCTGGTATGAGTGGGGGTATTGGAACGAAACAAAAAGCCAGTATGATATATTTAAGGCAAATTGCTATTGTTACGCACGAAAATGGAATCTTCATCTTATCGGTGACACCAACGGAAAGATATACAAAGTATCCTCAGACTATGTGACCGATAATGGCGACACAATACGCTCTATGATACGGACAGGTAACGGGAATTATGGCGATGATGCCACGTTAAAGGTTAGCTCAAGTTCAAAAATGAGGCTAAAACGTGGTGTTGGTAAAGATGGAGATACAGGGTCAGCCCCATATATCTTAGTTCGCAAAAGAGACAACGGGAAGCAAACCTACGGTAATTTTAAAAAAATAAGCCTCGGTGCCTTGGGCGATACTCAGTTTTCACGCACGCTATATAAACGGGGTGGTAGGTTCTATTCAAGACAGTATGAAATCGTCATGCCCGATGATGCCCCTATTGTTATCGCAGGGCTTTGGGAAAACATCACAACGGGCGTAAAGGGGTCATAGTGAATATAATACCCAACCCCGTTGAATTAATATCAACCGTAGACGCCAGCGATCTAAGCACCGCAATAGCCCTAGCAAATGACACCAAGGACAAGGTAAATGAGATTGTGTATCAATTTAATCTATTGTTGAGCTTACTAGGAGATGAAAATGTTTGATATACGACCATTGAAAATAGAAGACATTGACTTAATCATGCCTCATATCAAAGTTTACTTCGATGATGCCAATGCAATGGCAAAAACAAAACGAAATTGGAATTTTCATTTCACCAAAGAATTGACATCTAAATGCATAAGATCAGGAGTGGCCCTTGGAGCCTATACACAAAATGAACTTGATGGTGTTATAATATATTGGATTGGGCCAGTGCCAGGAGAAGAAACACAGACTATCGCAACCGAAGTTTGTTGGCACACAAACCCCGATCTACCCACAAGAAGCCGTTTGATTATGCTCAAACAACTATTAAGAGAAGCCGAAGAGAAGCTAAAAGAGAAGTTAGTACAGTCGTGCATAATAGGTGTTGGCTTAGAAAACCCACTCAAAAAAGTATTACTTGCTGACGATTACAAAATACAAGACATCATTTTTAGAAAGGAGTTGGTTTAGATGGGATTTGATCCGATTAGCGCACTTGTAATGGGTGGGGTTAGTCTAGTTGGTAGTGTCATAAAATCAGACCAAGAACAAATGGCCGCTAAAAGAGCTAGAAACGCTGAACTAGCCTCACTTGATAAGGGTGGGAAGCAGTTATATAACGCCTATCATGGTGGCGGTGAATATGATCGTGGTGTCCAAGATATATTGACAGACGGATATGACAGGTCAAAAAGTGCGCTAGACACAGGGCTTGAAAACTCTGTTAATCAACTCAACCCCTATTCCGAGGCAGGGCAAGACGCACTAGGTTTGTATATGGGTGCTTTAACCCCTGGTAGTGAGAGTGGTTTTGAGGAATCCCCCTATTACCAGTTCCAAAAACAGGAAATGATGAAAGGGATATCACAACAACTAGGGGCAATGGGTAAGGGGCGATCAGGTAATAGTATTCAATCCTACTACGAACCAGCAATGATGAGACTGGGAGCTAATGAGGTAGAAAACTATTTCAACAGGCTCAACCCAATCATTAACTATGGATACAACGCTGATACCAATATATCTAACCTATATTCTGGTCATGCCTCTAACACGTCCAATCTTGAAACAAATTATACCAATAATAAAATTGGTCTGCAAAGCCAGTACAACAACAGCCAGTACAAAAACACCATTGGAAAAGGGGAGGCTAATAAAGCCTATGAGCTACGAGCTGGGGCATCTAGGGCCAATATGATCTCAGGTGTCACAAACTCCATCACGGGTGGAATAGGTGATATGGCAAAGATAGATAAGTACAACAAGACGATGGATAAAATTTACAACGACTAAGGAGACACCAATCATGTATGAAGTAGAACCCATTAAGCAGAGAAGTGTTTTCGATGAAGGAATGAAAGGCCAATCTTCTTCCATCAATGAAGCCTATAAAGTGACTCAGTTAGCCTCATTTAAACAAACTCAAGAAGCCAAAAAGGAGAAAAAAGAGTTGGAGGATTTTCAACGGATTTATACGCACACCATAAAGCCACAATTTGAGGCGTTACTGAAAGACCCTAATACAACCCAAGAACAGTACGATGAGTTTGTAAGAGTAACCAAAGTAAACCACCCTAACATAACTAAGTTTTTTGGGGAGGATTGGGGCGTGGGCGTGGACGCAGAAAAACGGGTTAATTTTACAAAGACAACAAACTTAACCCAAGAAGATATAGACGGCATACCAGAGAGTCAACGTCATAATTTTAAAGTAGGTCAGAAATTTAAAGTAAAATTTGATGTCAAAACTGGTCAATCCTCGTATGAAATGGTGGAGGAACCCAAGAAATTTAATATCAATAATGTTGACTCTGAATTAATCAAAGACACCGAAAAAAGATTTATGAACTTTAAAGGCGTTAGCCAAGAAGAGGCATTTAAACAGATTGAGGCCATGATTGCTATGTCCAATAAAAACAAAGCGAAGGGATTTTCCCATGAGGCTGGCTATCTTCTGGATAAAGCCACTAAATTAAGGAAAGAATGGGAACGGGCCAATAAGACACCGTTTGGTGACGATCTATTACAGGCATTAAAAGAAATCAAGGATAATTAGAAATAATGCCGTCCTACTGGGAAACATTCAAAGATGACCCCTACTTTACGGGTGAACAACCTGTAAAGCAGTCACCAAGCACCCCGACAAACAATAAAACGTCCTACTGGGAAACATTCAAAGATGACCCCTACTTTACGGGTGAACAACCTGTTGGGCAATCAATAAACCCAACCGAACCACCACAACCACCCACAGAGGGGCATGACCCATCTCAAGAAAAAGAATTATCATTCTTTGACAAAGCTAGATACGAGGCGAAGGCTATTCCAGCTATAAATAGAGGGGCCGTAGAGTCCGTTAAACATATCCCTAAAATGGTATCTGATCTTTCAGTAGCAGGGTATCGCTCATTAAAAAACCTTTTAACTAAAAAAGAGGAAGAAGGCCAACCAAGAGAAGTTATACTTAGAGCCCCAAGAGAAGGTGACATCTCTTATCAATCAGTGGATGAGCTGGTTCACGATCAATTCCAAAAAGGAAATTTAACAGAGAGCGATGTAAAAGAATACCAAGCTCAACTTAAGAAAGAAGAAGATCGATTAAAGCCTTGGGAAGACAGGGACGCCCCCCGTGCATTTATGGATACACTAGGGTTTATACTCCCTGGCTCTATCGGTACAAGGGCTGTTTCCTTTGGGCTTACACGTTTTTCTAAGTATGCAGGGCTTAGGCAGGAAGGTCATCCCCCAGAGGAAGCTGGCGAGGTTGTAGGCGGTGACATTGGCTCCTATGTTGCTTTTGAAGGGATACACCAGGTAGGCAAGCTAGCTTGGAAAAAAGCCACTATTAAAAATCAAAAAGTTTGGGAGGTGGACGCTGACGCAGTAAAGGCTTCAATGAAAGATTCCATTATGCCAGAAGGAGCTAAAAACCCGATATTAGAAAAATGGCCTAACGCTGAAAATGAGGGAATTAAGCTAACAGATACCGTGTATAGAAGGTGGATAGAGCCATTGCGTAAAAAGATGCTAGGCACCACCCCTAAAAATGTTAGGTATATTGATGATGCAGGGAACCCCGTTAAAGAAGTTTTAGACACACCAAAGAGAAAAATTGAGGTTGAAGGGGGTATTGGAGAACCTAAACCCCAAGGTTACTCAACTGAAGAACTGAATAATCGATTCAATGAACTTAGATCAGGTAAAACACTTGATGATATCCAAAACAATGTTCCACAACAAAAGGTTATACCAGCCCCTACCAGTCCTATTGAGGTACTAGAGGTACCTCAACCACCTATTTCCAAAAAGGAAACAACTGGTATAACAGACCAAGAAGCCCAACCAGCCGAAAAGGTAGAAACGAAAGTACAACCAGAAAAACCACCCTTACAACTTCCAGAAGATGTGACGGGTGCGAAGCCAGCAACGAGAGAAGAAATTGAGCTTATGCGTGCACAATTAGTAAACGAAACAGCAGGGAAACGAGGTAAAGGCGGTGAGACTCCCTCAACATTCCCCGACTGGAACAAGGGGAGAAAAACAGCTCAAACACTACCCATTTTAAATCGACTTCTATCTGGTAAAAAACTAGTAAAAACTCAACCCGAAGAATTTCTAAAGATGCTAGACGATTTTAGGGGTGGTGAAGGGGAGTCTTACGCTAAACACCTCAAAGAGCAGGATTTACTTAATATCTTAAGCAGTATAGGGACAGACGAATTAGAAGTGTTGTATAATGAGCATCTTGATAATTTTCTTGGCGCAATTAATGACCCTAACTCAGAAGGATTTATTGGAGAATACACAAAGGAGGAACTAGATGTCGCATACAAAAAAATCAATGCCGAAAATATCCCCCGAACTAATGAGGTTAGTGAGATCAACTCTAGCGTTCAACCGACGCTGGAAAGAGAAAAACAAGAAGAAGGCGACAATTCATCATCTCCCCGATCAGGAACAAACGCCACCTTCAAAGGATTTAGAAAGTCCAACCCCTCCCCAATAGAGTTACCAGAACTTGTTGAAATATCATCTGAGTTAATAGGTGTACCAGAAGTTAGACAACGCCTTTCTATTCCTAGAGCCTTGGGAGTTGCCTATACAAAAGAGGGCGGTGTAGCAAAGATTCAACTAAGGGCCGACCTTCCAAAAGGTAACCTCATAGATAAAGCAAGTTCAGATCATGAAGAAGGGCTTGATCTGTTTAAAATTGAAGTCCTTGAGAATACAGGGCTTGAGGCAGATGAGGTGTTGTTTGAGTCTAGGTACAACAAGAAAAAGAAAAAGCACGAGTTCAAAGCCTTTGATGGCGATACCGAATTAGTGAACAAGGTACTAGCTCATGAGCTTGGGCATATCGTTGATTTTTTACCTCAGAAAACCATGAAACGTGGCAACATACTAGGGCGTATTGCCAGTTTCAAGAAACACCTCAAACACTCACTAGACAATATGCCAGGTGGTGAGTTGGTTATTGGTAAGAAGAAGATCACTCGTAACGAGATTATGGAGGAACTAAAAGCACTCACCCAAGAATGGAAGCCGTTTGATGTTGAGGCCAATGAGAATCACACCAAGTATCGTCATAGCCCAAAAGAGTTGTACGCTGATGCAGTAAGTGTATTTATGAATGAGCCAGCACTTATCAAGCAGATTGCCCCTAAATTCAACAAGGCGTTCAAGCACTGGATGGTCAATAAACCCGAATTCAAACGGGTGTATGACGGTATCCAGCATCGTATCAAAGCTGGTAGAGATGCGGTATTAGACCAAACAGATAACAATGTTCGTGAAATGTTCGACAAAGCGGATGCGCTTAGGCGAGTCAAAAAGCCAAGCAAGCTATCTCCTAAAGATGAGCTAATAAAGGGTTTTGTAAATGAAAGGGCGTATCTTGCAAGGAAAGTGAAGAACGCCAAAAATGCTGGCAAACTAACAGCCGACCAAAACCCAGAGTATATGATGGAGGAATTGGCCTATCAAGAAGGCCAGACGTATGTGATGATGCGTGATATTGAATCAGAAATGATTGCGCCACTAGAAAAGGTAGGTGTCACACAGGCTGATATCGGTACGTATATGTTATATAAACGATCCTCAACCGAGCGTAAATATATCTTCAACCCAAAAGGTATCGATTACAAACGGGGGCAGGAACTACTAAAAAAACTTGAGAATGGCCTTGGCCCTGAACGCTTCAATCTACTTGAGGAAAAAATTAAGTGGTATCAGAATTACCGAAAAAAGAATGTCATTAAGGTTGTGAAAGATGCCAACATGTACAAAGATGAGCTGATTGAGCACATGGAGGATAACGATAATTACGCCTACTTTAGATTACAGGAGTATATGACTGATATGTACGGCCAATCTGGAACAGGACAGGTGCAAAGACAAGTTGGGACGTTAAAAGATATTGAAAACCCACTATCTGCCACCCTCTACAAAGATGCCCTTTTATTAAGATCAGCTCATAGAAAACAAACCGCAGTAAAATTGATTGAATTTACAGAAAAGTTTGCCAGTGATGAGATATTCCCAGCCGAAAAAAGATGGGTAAACGATAAATATGAATTTGTAGACCCTGAACAAATTAAAAACAAACACAAGTATCCAAAGGATATGGATAAAAGTCAGTTCGAGCGCATTAGTTACTTAGATAAAGGTGAGATGAAGTCTTTCTATATCGACAAAGAACTAGTAATTGGATTTTACAAAGACAACCACCAACTAGGAAAAATAACAGAATCGTTTTTACAGACAACACAGGTATTAAAGAAAATTTTTGTCACCAACAACCCTGGTTGGATAGCGAGTAACATACAAAGAGACGTTGCAACTCTTTGGGTAAACATCCCAGAGGCCAAGTTATTAGATACTATCAAATATGTTATACAGTCCATTCCAGAGGCGATAGATGAGGTGTTTTTAGGTAAAATATCCGACACCATGAGGGAAATGTATCAGAATAAAGCCCTTCATCATGGCCGTATTTATAGTGCGGAGGACGTGGTCTATGGTGGTGAAACGCAACTTGATACTATGCTTGAGACTTTTGGGCTTCGTGAGAAAAAATCTCGTAATATGTTTATGAAACTTTTGGACATCATAGAAAAGTCTGCACAAG
>Ga0098033_1001350_pt1 | contig 10213 bp, 10 predicted proteins | sample 1_EtaG_FD_75049 | JGI IMG/M metagenome (GOLD analysis project Ga0098033, IMG submission 75049) | Marine viral communities from the Subarctic Pacific Ocean - 1_ETSP_OMZ_AT15124 metaG | ecosystem: Environmental > Aquatic > Marine > Oceanic | place: Pacific Ocean | collected 2015-01-07
ATCACCACCAGTATTGACTTGATTTTCTGTTGAAGTATATGCTTCTTCAGTTGTTGTTTGTATTCGTTGTAGTTTTTCAGCTTGAGCAATATCATGATTCCATTTATATTTATACCCATCTAATGCTACATTTAATTTACTTAAAGCTTCACCGTTATGAAGAACTGTCCCTCTAGCTTGATCTTTAATATTATTAAGAAATGCAGCAAAGTGTCTAGCTTTTTCATCTTTAGTTAATGAAGGATGAACTGCAATTTCTTGTGCTCCATTGTCATTAAAGACTTCAACTTGTTTTAAAGTTTTATTAACAAAGTTTTCATCTAGTAAATTATAATTATGCAGTAATGCTTCTTGTGATACTAAACCTGGAGCTACATCTCCCATAGCTGCATAAAGACCAGCTTTAATTTTATCTTCTTCAAATCGTCTAGCTTTTGCATACTCAGCAGCAGAACCTAGAGCTTTACTGAAAGTTCTTAAGCCTTCACTTAAACCTGTAGGTTGTGGTCCTGCTACAGAAGGAGCTGTAACATTAGTTGTAGGACTAACTAATTGTGTTTGAAGTGGATCTATAGGAAAAGAATTGGATGCCATTTATGTTATTCTTCCTTCTTTATAAGCAATTCCTGTCTGTAGAGCTGAACCACCAATAGAAAGAGCCAAGCCTGTAGCACTTGGGAAACCTTTAAGAGTATTAAAGAGAGCATTGTTTTTACTCTGAGTTTCCAGAGCTATATTATTTCGTTGTATTTTAAGATTCCTAAGTTTAGTATGAAAATTAAACTCTTTTCGATGAAGAGCCTGATAGCCTTTCCTATAAATATTCATAAGTGTACTATTAGCAGAACCACCTGACTTTAAAACACTTCCATCTCTAACTAATTGTGTGGCTACAACAGATCTTATTTGTTTATTTAATTCAAATTCATCTAAACGAAACTTTTTATTTTCCAACATTTTTTCTTCGTTTATATTTAAATAATAATTATATGCTAAACCATTATTAAGGTGTGCTTGCTGAGTTTTATTAGCAAAATCAATATGTCTTGCTGTTACTGTGTCATTATATTCTGTTATTTTACTGCCTACAGCAAAAGCTGCTTGGGCAGCATATAACCATCCATCAACTTGCATCAGCTAGCCACCTTACAGAACTCATAAAATTTCACATTATTAAACATTTGTTTTCCTATTATTTTAAAGCCACACCACCGTAACCATTTAATATGTAGATCATTTCTACTATCTATAATATTATATAGATGAGGAAAGAGCTTATTCATGATTTCTACCTCAGAACGGCTATACTTTAAAAAAGACTTGGTTATTTTAAACAGTCCTGGAGCTCCTAAGAGCCATACTCTGCCCAAAGATACACCATACATGCCCACTACATGCCCATTAGTATCAATAATAGACTGACACCTTTGACTAAAAATATAACCTATAGTAAGGGCTTGTTCAGGAGTGTGTCCTAAGGTTTCAACTTCTCTCTTGTCTTCAAATCTAAGCGTAGGAGCTAACTCACAGACATCATGTAGCTTGCTATCTCTATGATAGGGCTTCATGTTAACGCCCAGATGATCTGGCAGAGATAGTTCGAGTTACATAGTTACCTTCCCAATCAGCTCCAGTAAAAGCACAAGGAAGATATGAGTTAGATATAAGTTCTATCTTTAAATCTTCAGCTCCAGCTAATATGAGTCGTTGAAAGTTCCCTGTTTCAAATGGGATCGTACCAATCTTATTCAGAGAAGACCCTAAGATCCTGCCTGTATAAATATAACTAAAAGCATCTCTTCCTGGAGCTGTTACTTGAAGTTTAAAGTATCCAGTATTAAAGTAGTTTATATTAAACTTACGAATCTTTAGTGTACCACCTGTAAGGGAACTCAGTCTCCCCTGTACTTCAGTCTTAATCGTAGGCTCAGTAAACTCATAGAGAAACTGGTATTCCTTACCAATGAAACATGAGTTAGCTGAGTGATCTCCAGTAGCTGTAAGGGTTGTAGGAGTTGTCTGAGAAAGCCCCTGAACAATGTCACCTTCTTTCCCTTCAAAAGCAGGACCAAAAACAACTCTGAAAGTAGAACCAAAGTCATCAGGATAGGGTATGGTCCAAGAGGTAAGATCAGATCCTGAACTATATGTACCAGTAACTTCTGTTAGTCTGTCTAAGTGTGGTTTAAAAGACAACTGAGTAGAACTTTCAGTTAAGTTTACAAGTTTAGCATCCTGTAAACTCATCTTATCTAGATAAGTACCATCAGGTCTTACAATAATCAGATAAACTATATGGTCTATAACCTTAATTCCTATTACTTTTTCTTCATCTTTAAACTTCCACTTAGACCACGAGCTTAATTTCTTAGTTCCTCTCTCAAACAACATCTTGTAAATAAAAATTTCATTTAAGTTTTCATCTGAGAGAACAAATAAGAGATCACTTGCTGGACTCATATCAAAAATCTTTCCCTTAATATAACTGGGAATATGACTTGTGATTTCTTCTGCTGTTTCTTCTTGTAAATCTTCAATTATACCAAATTCTCTAATACTAGAAAATCCGTCTACCTCTTCAGAGAAGTAAAGCTTACGTCCATTGAGTACAGGAGTAACAGATTTATCATTCTTATACTCTGTAATAAGAGACAGCTTGGCATTGGTAGGAGTTAAACCACCAGCAGCAAATTCAGTCAGTTTAAATTGAGAGAAATCACTGAATAAATATAAGTCTTCGTTAAATGCTATAGCTTGATTTAAGATACTTACTTGATTACTTGGGGCAGCCAAGTCAATCATGTCTGTATCTAATACATCTGTTGCGGTTGTATTATAGAAATTAAAGAACTCTCCAAGCTCAGAAAGAATAATGTTTTCTCCTGCTAAGAAACCAAATCTATTCTTGTGGAAGAAAATATCGTTTAACTTTTCTGATATAAATGAGGGGTCTGGAGCTGTAGTAGTGTCTCCAGCAACTCTGTCTGTCCATGTAATTTGAGAGAGGGAAAATAAGGTTTCACCAAAATCAGCAGCAAAGGCAGCATCCCAAGGATCTTCAGATGTTCTAATAAACTGAATAGGCATTGTGCTTGCATCTAAACTATTATCTAATCCTGGTTCTACAGTTTCTACCCACTCACCTACATCTTCATCTGCCTGATTATTATGTTTAATCCAGTAATCATCAGTTCCAGAGTTAGGACTTCCGGTAATTTTAATGATAAAACCATCTTTAGTCCTAGAAGGAAGCTCAGTAAAATCTACTACACCCTCTTTAATTGCTATTAAGTTATCTTCAGGTGCTTGGGCATGAAGCGTAAAATCAGCTCCATTAGTTCTAGTTAAGTGAACATTAGAACTACCAAACTTAGTGATAGCAAAATCACCTGATCCACTAGAACCTATACTACCATTAAGATCGTTATAAATATCGTCTAATTGAGTTGCAGCATCCGCACTAGAAGTAACTGTAGATCGTAATGTTCCATCAACATAAACATACATAGTTGATGCAGAAGTAGCTTGTTTAAGAAAAACTATTCCTTCTGGATTTCTATCGTCTGATGTTGTAGTAGACTTTGCTACACTAGTGGTTTTATTTAAAAGAAAAGTATAGTCTGCTACTGTAAATAATTTCAGGTTATCCCTAGCATCAGCAGTAGTAATATAAGTTAATACGTCTCCTGTAGCCCCTGAAACACTCTTTGATGTTCCATCTAAATCCCAAACTTCCATCTCAGTTCCTGAAAAATCTGAGCTGAAATCAGTACTAAACTGATCTGAGGTTATTTGGACAATATAGCGTTCATCTTGATCTCTATTAATAAAGTGGATATGAGCATCTGTATCGGTTTTATTATTTAACTTGGCTACATATTCTAGTGGAGGTCTTTTTTTTAATCCCTCAGCTATAGTAGACAAACCGTTTTCTTGTATTGCTGCCTGAGAAGCCAGCCTTAATGCAGGGGGTTGTTGAGAAACCCCATTTATTAAGTTACTGATTTGCTCAGTGATTAGTGCCATTTACCAAAGTTTCCTATATAACTTTGTGGTATTATACATATCCATAGTACCATACCCAACATTAAATCCTGAACGCTCTCCCTCATCATCTAGTAAATCTGCATAAGCCTCAGCTTCTTCTTGTCTATTAACTGTTTCAGCAGCAGCTTGTCCTATAATTTCCTCTTGGAATATTCTAGATGCTTTTGCAGTAATATACTGTCTTGCAGTTTGAGGTATATCTTCAAAATCTAATAGGGTAATAGTAACAGCATCATTAATAGATGTAGTCCAAGTAAAGGTATTATTATCCAGATCATACAAGAATGGAGAACCCGATCTTCCTCTAATTGTAGTTAATTTAGAAGAAGAATATACAGATAAAATTGAGTTCCCCAATGGGATACGATTATTAGAGTCTAACGATAAAACTACATCCCACTCAGTATTAAAATGCCAGCCTTTCTGCTGTACTTCTCTACTGATATTAGATAACAGGTTTTTAGCTTGAGTTACATCTACAGTAGTAGCTGTTTCTAGACTTGAAACAGCCGATTCACCTACTGCAGCCAGAAGCATATTAACTGCTTCTAGTTCAGTTATGGGTACTGTAGAAAAATGTGACATTTTAAGTAGTCAATCCCATGCCCATTACTTGAGCATTTCTAACAGTTAAATTATCAGTACCATCTATATTAGCAACAAAGATAGAAATATAATCATTAGTAGCCATTGAAGCATATCCAAATGTAGTAAGATTAACCGAATTAACTGTGGTTGCAGGAGAGAATCCTACTACTTTTGTTCCTGTAATTAGCGTACCATTCTTATGTATAGCTAATCCAAACTCTTTATCAACAGCAGCAGTATCAATTTCTAATGAAGCTGTAGCTAAAAATAGACAGTTAATTGTAGGTGTACCAGTATATCTTAGTCTACCATCAGTATTCTCATCAAACTCATTTGCTGCAGGAGCTGTGCTAAGAGTCCATGTTCCAGCCGTTCCCTCAACATAAGTTCCACCTACACTTATAGTTGTACTTGCAGCAGAAGAAACGTACATGCTTCCTTGTTTCGTCTGACAAGTTTCAATAAGGTCACGCAAGTCTTGAGGTGTGATTGAACCTGCTGCCTGACCGTCCTGAAACAAGTTGGTGGTTAAATCACTAACTGTGCGTGATGTATCCGTCATTCTAAAATCTCCAAAAAAAAAAACGAGGAGCCTAAGAGTTACCTTAGACTCCCCGAAAGATTAGCTCTCAGTTACAGTCGTACCAGAACCTGAGCCCTGTACCGACATACTGAACCCACAAGTAGCAGCTACAGCAGTAGAATGAGCTTTACCAGCTAGTCTTACCATAGCCTTAGCAGGAACAACAAAAGGAACATTCCCTGGAAATGAGAAGGAACCTGTATTGTTAGCATTACCACCAGTAGCAGCAACGACATCATTGTCGTTCTCTACTACTGTTACTTTAGCAATAGTACGCCAAGTCTCTGAGTTAGCTGTACCAGAAGACTCAGCATGAGCCACCTGAAGAGCAATCTCAGCCGTACCTTGACCAGCAGCCACAGCATCTATATCATACCAGAAGCCATGAATGTAGCCAGCATGACCAGCAGGAATCTTCCAAGTACAGTTACCTGACTCTTTTTGTCCTGCATCAATAACCGCATGTACTCCACCACCAGTTACATCAGCAATGGTAATAGCACCAGCAGCAGCCAAACCAGTACCAGAAGAAATAACTTCAGCCTTCTGGACAAAGGAAATCGTTTGCTCAGTCATTTCAACCTCAGATGTACCGTTCATAGTAACATCTTCAGTATACTGATTAAACTCCTCATCGAGATACGTTACTCTAACAGCAGTAGCTCCAGTAGAACCATCATCATCTGCTGCACTAGCAGAGACTACATCAAGGTCTGCACCAACAATAACAGGAAGCACCTGATCTGCATCAGTATTAGAAATCGTCTCGAAAGACGTACCAATAGTAGCATTATCAGCATAGGGCTGAACCAGTGCTACATTAGTAACAGTATTAGCAGCAACTGCTAAGGATTGGATATTAGCAATATCAGTCATAGTATAATATCCTTTCCTTAAGAGGTTTTAAATTCAACACAACCTTCAGGACGGATAAATCCGTGGCCCATAGCATACTTAGCCACAATCCACCAACCTTGAAGTCTAATGTCGTATTCAGTTTCAACTGCCAGGTTCAACAATTTAACAGTAGCTACTGACGATTTATGCATAACCAATGCTTTAGTCGTAGAAAAGTCAGCTTCGTGAGTTGTAACCCCAGTAGAATCACTGATATTAGTAATAGGAAGATTGTTGGTTTTCACAATATGAATACCAGCTACCTTCAGTACTTCACCTTCTGCATATACTCCCCTTCCACCCCAATCACGATTGATTAGACTAGTAGTTTCTGCCATTAGATAATACTGGGCAGGACGTACATACATATACCTGTCATTTTCAGGAACATTGTTTTCATCCAGTTGTTCAGCAGCATCAAACAAGCCACCACCCAAAGTAGATCCAGATGTTCCATAAGAAGCATTGGTCAAGACCGAACCACCATTACCACTCGTAACGAGGGTAGAGGAACGAGCTCCCAATACACCTTGCTGAAGTACATTCTTATCCCACTGAGTACCAAGGATAATTCCAGCTTCTTTAGCATAGATAGAACGTACATCATAATGATTCATAGCTTCATCAAGATTATTGACAAAGTGGTCTGCAATCAACAGACCATCAATAGAAATGACTTTCTCATTCTTATTGATTGCCGTACCATCAAGCTCAACAGCAGTAGTACCTGTACTACCTGAACTATTAACATAGGCATATTCAAGAGCTGCAGTTTTCCACACAAGGGGAAACTGAGCACTAATGCCAGAACTGATGGAACGGATAACGTGCTTATCCATAGTAACACTAGCTTGTTCAAAAGCAGTCAACACTTCACCAGCGTAGACTTTTAGAAACATAGCACTGGAATCACCAGCACTATTCTTTTGACCAGAGCGAGACATTACTTGGACAGGTGCGGAAGTGTCTGTTACACCCATAGCAAGTCTCCTTTATATCTTAAATTAATAAAAAAGTATCTAACATAAATGCTATACTTCTTCATTAACCTTTCGATCTAAAAGATTATCCACCTCAGTGGGTCTTCCGTCTACTCGCTTAATTACTTTATAGCTCGTTGTGCTTAATGGGCATATTAAGTAGTACCCATTCTGAATACATCAGATCGTTCAAGCTTATCGTGAATGTCTTGTCGATAAGCCATGTCTCCTTCATATCTTGGGTCTTTCATAGCTGCAGTTACTTCTGCATTACTTCTAAAGACATCTGTATTTTCACCCATTCTCGTTGGGGTATCTCCCCTAACTGTGTAGCCCTCACTACCCATAGCATTTTGGTAGTCAGCTCGTAGACCCTTAGCTGAGATCATAGCTAATTGAACATCTCCACTATTAACAGCACTATCATAAGCCTGAATTTGTTCAGAAGAATAATTAGCTTGAGCCCACTCTACCATGTCTGTATAGGCTTCTGCACCACCGATAGAATCTTTAACCTTATTACCTATTTGTTCTCCCAAAGCTTTTACACCAGCGATATAAGTATCAGCATAATCCTGGCCTATCCCTGCTTTTTCTAAAATCTTATAGCTTTTATTTGAGAGAGCTCCTGTCTCCATGTACTCTTGTTGTAGAGCATTCATATCAAATGGAGCATCAGGTATTCTAGGTATACTTAAGTCATCACTAGAAGTTTCTTCTAATTCTTCTTCCTGTGGAGAGTGGAACTTTCGTTCTAACTCATCATAACTTTTTCTCCACTCTTGATCTGACTTAAATTTTTCTGGTCTAAATGTTTCATCTATTACTTCGGGCTCTTCAAGCGGAACAGCTCCTTGATCAATTGTGTTCTCAGCCAAAATAGCTTTAGATGCCATTTCACTCTCATGCTCTTCCATATTCTGAGGAGCATCATTATCAACTATCAGTTGGTTTGCCATAACGCTCTCCATAGGTTTCTTTGATTGTACCATCACGCAATTTTATTTTAGTATAGGTTGATGGAAGTCCACCACCTCTACCAGTACTAACTCCAGCCTTTTGTTCTAAGATCTCAAACGTATTATCAACTTCTTTAAGTTGAGTCTTAGATGTGATGCTTGTTCCTGATTGTTTTTCTTTAGTTTTTTTATTGGCTTTCGGCATTTTGATTAGCTCGCTCCCTTATCATTTCTCCTGCTTGGTTAACAGCATTAGGTGTAGCAGCTATTCCAGCTTGTTGCATCATTTGTTGCTGTTGTGCTGCTTGACGTTCTTGCTGTACTTGTTCCTCAGGTTTTATTAATCCCTTCATATCTATTCCAAAACCAACCCCTAGTCTTTTCAGAACATCACTAGGATTAGCATAAGTTAAAACTGCTTCAGGTCCAAGTATCTGGGCTGCTGTTTGTAAGAAAGTAGCAAGCTTGTTAGCATCATTTCCTCTACCTAAAGCTTCAAATCCAGTAATAATTATGGGTTCTACAGACCCTTCAGGAAGCTTAGGTAGTTTCTTCTCTCTTTCTAAGACTGATATAATACGTTTAATTAAAGGAAGCTGAAGTTCATGTGATAGTAAACTATAAATTCCACCAAGGGAAGTCTCTAGTTCATTGGCTAAGAACCTAATTTCTTCAGCAGTAACTCTCTCAGCATCTCTCTGGACACTCTGGTTTAGAAGGAAAGCTGCTGCCAATCTTTGTTCAGTTTGTTTAATTGTTTCTTGGGCTACTCTAAAATCATTGAACTTCTGCATCTGAAGTACAGTTACGTCTTCAGCAGAGCCCTGCCTAACTGCCAGGTTGGGAGCCTGAGAGATAGTCTTGAGCTTTGTAGTTCCATTTGGTCTAACCAAGAATATAGCTCTGGCTGCAGCAGCGGAGCCTTCAAGGATAGCCTTGGATAGCCCTTCCAGAGCTCTCAAGTCTCCCAAGTATTCTTCTACAAAACCCCTACCATAATCTTCACCATCAATAGAGGAAAACCTCAGGGGGAGCCAAGGGTTTTTATCTAGTGGATAAATAGAATCAGTATTCGGAATACGTTTATCATTAACTTCTTGGAATACATGAATCTTATTATTCTTACGCCTTGCTACAGTGTAAAGATTAAGATCTCTTTCATTAGAAGTAGTAGATGTGTCACCTCTTTCATTGGGTGGAGAGCTACCAAACACATCTTTGTATAACTCCCTACTCATTTGTTCTTTAACAATAACCTCAAGCATCTCCCCCTGAGGATCTCGCCTTACTACATATTGATCTAAGTGGAAAACTCTAATCTTATTGTTTTTATCTACATTAATGAGGGCGTTACCAGTAATGATAAGATGACGTAGGCACTCATTGAGTGGCACTCGCATGGCCTTGGCTTCTACTTCATCCATTACAGCCCTCTCCATAGCATTGAGTCCTTCTTCTACTGGAGCTCGTTGTGCCTGTAATTCCTGGAGAGTGAAGTCATCTATCTGAAACTTAAAGAAAGGAGAGTTAGGTGGGAAGAGAGTAAGAAGTAGTTTAGCTGATAGGTTGTTTACTCCTCTGGCTCCTATCCCCTGATATGGTGTGGGTAAGTCTTGGTCTAACGTAGAGTTCCTTGGAAGAACAAAAGGTATGGTTACTTCGGCTCCATCCCAAGCTCTATTTAGAAACCACTGTTTACGCTGACTTAAATTAGAATATTTTTTTGATATAGAGTCTGTCATTATTATGCTATCTGTAGTCCTGTATTAGAAAGTGAAGTAGCTAGTCCTAACTCACCCTGAGCTGCTTGTCCTTCTCGTCTCTTCTTAGCTCTTTTAATTTCTGCTGCCAACAATGCTGGAGCCTGTCTCCCACCTGATCCTGTAATTTGTGACTGTTGAGTATTATAAGCTATTGGATTGTAAGCACCTTGGTAGTATTGTGAGTAGTCTTGTTGCTTAGGCATGAGATACCCTGTAGCTACTGATCCAGCCAGACCTGTAATTCCCGTGCCTACAGCTTGAGCTGCTGACATTCCAAATGTTGAACTAAAAACAGTACTTGCAAAGGGACTGCCTATATTACTTACAAATCCAGTAGTAAAAGGAGATTCAAAGAGCCCTGGAGCTGCGGGTAAAAACTGACTACCAATACCACTG
>Ga0098033_1001351_pt1 | contig 10197 bp, 10 predicted proteins | sample 1_EtaG_FD_75049 | JGI IMG/M metagenome (GOLD analysis project Ga0098033, IMG submission 75049) | Marine viral communities from the Subarctic Pacific Ocean - 1_ETSP_OMZ_AT15124 metaG | ecosystem: Environmental > Aquatic > Marine > Oceanic | place: Pacific Ocean | collected 2015-01-07
CTTAGACACTGGTGTATATCAAATATTAGCTCCAACTTGCATGAACGATACTTCGAGTGTGAACTTTGACGATGATGGTTGGAAGATGACATTGCCATTTAGGGCAGTATATACTGGTGCAACGACTGCTACAATCTTTTCATTTGCTGGAGCAGCAGGCGATAGTTAATCAATAAATAACAACACGAGACAAAATGAAAGTATCCACCGCGCATGGCGATTATACCGTCAATGCAATTTCATTTAAGGATCGGCGTAAACTCCATCGCATGGAGTTAAACTCAATCAACACTGATGAATCTGTCAGTCAGTCCGGCTTTATGGACATGATGGACTGGATCATGGAATTCGCATTTGAGGACCCGGAAAAAGAACTGGGCAAACTTGCAGACAACGAAGTTGATGAAGTTCTTATCGCCGTCTACAACAGTTACAAAGAACCGCCTAAAAAAAAGTAATCAAGGCGCGAGTCGGAATGTGGATGTCCTTTAATAACGCCACCACCCGCGTCCTTGAATTTCCTTACCAGGCCAAGAGCCCAACACTCAAGAAGGTCATTACTTTCGATGAAGCGGAGCTCTGGCGTGAAGTGGATCGTATCCTGGCAGAAGACACTGAGCGCAAGTACACTGTAGGGACCAACCTGTATTATAATATGCTGCTTTGCAGCGATATAAATTACTGGCTGGACCAGGACACCCAGTTATACCTGGAAGAATTCATGGCCATGAAACAATTTAATATTCCACTTTCCAGCAATATAGACGACACAGACTACCACCGATTTGTCATCTTTTCTGGTATTTATGAAGAGTATAATTCTTGTATAGAAGCACAACAAAAAAAGAAAAGTAATGGCTGAAGACCGCAGATTCATTATAGAGATACGCTCCAAAGGCTTTCAGAAGGCCAGACGCGGCCTGGTCCAGATCAAGCAGGACGCAGACCAATTAGCCACATCCACAAAGGTTGCTGAAGGTCAGACCAGGTCCCATATAGCTGCCATGAATAAAGGTGGTGGTGCCATGGCCACATTTCGCCGTGAATCATCTGCACTGCGTAATAACATGCTTCTTTTCACATTTGCCATTGGCGGTACTATAACGGCTATAAATAACCTGGTAAAAGCATTTGCTGATGCCCAGGATACCACAAACCGTTTTAGAGCCGTGTTCAAGGAATTAGCCCCGGAAGCCGAGGCATTTGCAACATCATTCGGTCAACAGTTTGGTTTTGCCAGGATCGAAGTGATGAAGATGATGGAAACCTTCCAGGGCCTGTTTGTACCACTGGGATTCAGCCGTGACGCTGCTGCCGGTCTATCTGAGGCCATGGTTAAGCTGTCCATGGATGTGGGGTCATTCCGTGATGTAGATCCGACCCAGGTAGCGCAGATGTTCACAAGTGCCTTGATTGGTAACCATGAAGCGGTTCGCAGACTCAACATTGCATTAACTGAAAACAGTGTCAAGAACGCTGCTGTTAATAACGGATTCGCACTTTCTAGAAATCTAGTTTCTGACCAGGCCAAGGTAATGGGCCGGTTTGCGGAAATTCTGCGCCAGACCACAGATGCCCAGGGCGACATGTCCCGGACCATGGATGATTATAATAACCGTGCCAGGCGGTTGAATCAACAGACTATTGAATTGCGCCAGAATATGGGTGAAGCAGCAATGCCTATAGCAGAAGTCGGTATTGGCATTGGGGAAATGATTGCTAAGACAGAAGTACAAGGTCCTACATTACTTGCCAGTGCCGCTGCATTTATTGGTGCTAGAGCAGCTATTGCGTTATATACTACAGCAGTGTATGGGGCTACTGCTGCGGCGGCCATGGGTGCCGGTCCAGTAGGAGTGTTTGTAGCTGGTATTTCTGGTGTTACATTAGCTATTACTTCTTTATACGCCAAGTTTAAGAAAGACGATGAAGATATTGTCCGGTTTACAAAACGCATTCTTGATCTTGGCGAGTCAAACGAGCAATTGGAAGAAAAACTTGGCAATGTAAATGACGAAGCGCAGAAATCATTTATGCATTATAGCGGACTGAAGGACGCTGCTAAAAATGTGTCAGATGCAACTGATGATCTGACCACAAACAAAGAAAAAGAAGATGCATTAGTAAAGAAAATAATAAAAGATATTAATGTGGAGCATCAGCATAAGCTGATGATGATTGAAGCTACAAAAGAACTCCGTGAAGCGGCAGAAAAACGCAATATTGCACTCGCAGTAGAAGCTGCACTGATTGGGAAAACCAGCCGCATAGATAAGGAATATTTAAAAGCCAGGCTGGAAGAAAACCGGGCTCTGACTGATACAGAATTAAAATTAATTGCCTTGATTGAGCAGCGCAAAGTCGATGCAGAAGCTGCGAAGGAAGAAGCCCAGGCGATAAAGGATTCCGCAGATGCATTAAAGTCCAGGCTGGAAGACTTGCAGATTGAAGCTACCACTATGGATACCAATAGTGCGCTTATTAAGGCTACGGTGGAAGCCAGGGTCAGAGAGAACCGTGAATTGACTACAGGAGAAATTAATCTTCTAAGGCATATCGATTCATTGCGGATTGAACAGGATGCCATGCAGGCTCGTGTTAGTGCGATTCATTCCAGGTCAGACGCAATAAGAACATTGGGTGAAGACCTTTATGAAATAAGTATTAAAAACCAGGCGTTTATGATTAGTCAGATAACTGGCTCAAAAGAATTAGGTCAGCTTGATGAGCTTAGAACCAGGACTCTTCAAAAAATGTTTAAGGCTGCGGACGACTTCCGATCTCTCATCAAATCTGGTATTTATGACGAGTTTATTGGCGACCTCAAAAAAGATTTGTCATCACTGGATATGGCTGAATTGCTCACAAAAGATTTTGAAGCTTTAGTTACGACATGGAAGGATGAAAGTGGTGTGAAAAGTACAGAAGAACTTGTTAATGCATTACAAGACTTGCAGGTCGAGGCTGGACGAACAGCATTGGCTGCTATAGAAACATCCAAAAGCTTTGATAAGACTGCTCAAGATTCTCAGAGAATGGCTACTTCGATCCTAAGCGCAGCAAATGCAGTAGCAGCATTAACAGGAGAATTTAAAGACGGGAAAGACGCTGCCAGGGCATTCTTGAGTGTTGCAGGGTATTTAATTGGTGTGTCCAACCCGGCATTGGGAGCAGCCTTACAGGTAGGATCAATGCTGTTTGGACACACTGGCGGTTTGGTTAAAAACAATGGTATCCAACGCTTTGCCCAGGGTGGTACTGTACGCGGCCAGGACAATGTGCCCATCATGGCCCAGGCTGGTGAGTTTGTCATGCGCCGGGATGCTGTACGGAATATCGGAGTGCAGAACTTAGCCGAGATGAACCGCAGTGGATCAAGTGGCGGTGTAACTGTAAATATCCAGGGCAATATGATTGGCAATGAATCATTTGTCCGTGATATCCTGGTCCCAGAAATAACCAGAGCACAAAGGATGAACCTTGCGTAATGGCCTTTGGCGACTCCATAAAATTTGGGAATATTCAAGAAAACTGGCTGTTCAAGTTCGCAAATGACGCTTCAGGATATTTATACTTTTCCTTTGCAGATGTAACCTATGCCGGGAATTTCTATCGCGGTGTAGTCTTAAATAAACCAACCATCCGTGAGTCCATAGACCTTGCAAAAGGCACAAGCAAGGCGGGCAATTTATCAATCACCATCCCAGATTTCACCTATCTGGGAGCTCCTATATCTGAAGAATTATACGGCGGGTCAGGCCGATACATAAACCAGGTTGTAACTATCCATTCCCAGGCTGATCCTATTTCTGATTATTTATGGGAAGATGAAACAGGAGTTTGGGGAAATGCTACCTGGGACTGGGAAGATACTGCTGACTATACTGCACAGATTGGCACATATCGCTTAACTGATATGTCGTCAAATGGAAGCGAGATCACTCTGTTGCTGACTGCTCATCGCCCCTGGGATTATATAAGTATTCCGCTGGATAAAAGCAGTACTGGCGTATATGAGCCTATTGTGTATGGCAATTTTACTAAGAATTCGCAAAATGCCATTAGCCCCACTGCAAGTTTTCTGACCAGCAAAGACCTTTTCCCGCTGCCCAATATGAAACAGGGTAAAAACAGCTATGTATACTTCATTTACCCACAGTCATACGTATCAGATGCGGAGCCCCATTTCTATGACAGGTTCCTGGATGAGTTTATTCCATTTGACGGAACAGCTACCGCAACCGCGTCATTCAACAGTTCAGACACAGTTGGCGTTCCGATACACATGGAGCGGGGATCGTTTGTGAAAAGACCGCTTACCGCTACAAGTTCAGCAGGATGGACGAATACGGACCAGGCCATTAATACTGATGAATCAGATTGGGCTACTGGCGAAGCGATTGGGATTGTTGGCCCCCCAGTACCTGTTTATAAAACAATAACCTTCGATATGCCATCCGTAGACGGCGAATTGACTGAATTTAAAATATATATTAAAGCGTCTATTACTGTCCTTGAGGAGGGTACTGATCCAGATGGCACAGGGTCTATTATAATTAGAGCCTATAGTGCGGATAACAATGTTCTAGAAAGGTCAACAAATGGGACATCTACAACGGCGGGCAGTACATTTGAAGGCGACAGCGCATATCAATACGCCGATTTTATGACTGCTTACGGCACTACAAAAACTATCCCAGATACTTTTGATATCAAGGTAAACTCAACCATTACTGGCGATTCAAACGATACAATAACATCCACTGTGAAACTTTATGATGTTGTTGTTCAGATGAAGCTCAAGAACGATACTAACTCAGAGCCGACAGCATCTCACGAAAAAGCAGCTTCATTGGATTTTGCTTATGCGGGTGTGGATGGGCTTACAAACTCATGGGACTCATCTGCGATAACATTGATCCATGAGGCGCATAGAGATATGCTTATACGCTACGCAGGAGTCACAACAGACACTCCCGATGGCTGGAGCACATTAGATACTAATAAAGATTGGGGAATCCGCTGGTGGGCTACGAAACCCGCGAAACTTGAGGACACTTTAAATAAACTGGCTTATGAAGGCGGGTTTATTTTCCGCTGGAAAAATGACGGCTCACCGCAGTATATCCATATCCCGGATGGGGCTATAACACCAAGCTACACTTTAACCAAGAATGATATATCCGATATTAAACTGGGTCCCACATCTTTATCTGAATTGCAGACACACATGGATATCAACTACGATAAACACCCCGCAGAGAATAGATACATCACATCTGTCAGTTCGTCCAATTCGACGCTAAGAACACATTGGAATATTGGCGCAAAGGAGAACAAGCAGCAAATTAACCTGGATGCCTATGTCTCTCCAACAGTGCCCACAACAGGCTCATCCAATCCTAATGATGATTTCTACACTTATTATGCCACTATTTTCGGCTCAATAGGATTCACTGTATCGGGGACGATTATCAATCCGGCCTTTTATGCAATGGAAGTCGGTGATTTTATAGATTTCAGCAATACCGACATGTGGCCCGTAAAGCCATTTGGATATAATCTTTTAAACAATCCAAGTGTAGCTGGAGCCTGGGTGGGCCTTGATTTCATTGTAACATCTTTAACCAGGACTCCAGGACAATTAAAATTTGAAGCGAGGAAAATATAAATATGAGTTATCAAAGAATAGTCAAGCCAAGAGTGTATGTCTCAAGCGTAAACTGGCTGTTAGGTCTGGGGAAAATGACATCTTTAGACATAACAAGTTCGGGCCTGTCAATGGCAAGCGGATCATCATTGATTGAGATGTTTGATCTAAGGCCGTCCAATGTCCAAACGATCACCGCTAACGGAGAAAATACGGTACATTACATAAAAATGGATACTAATGTCGAAACTAATGCCAACCAGGACGCTAACTTTCTTCTCATTATGGGACATAATTTAAAGTCGGCGAATGCCAAGTTTAAGATTGAAACCGATGACAATGACAATTATAGCGGTGTATCAACACCAACGATGACAGAAGTGGTCAACAGCACAATCTCCGCTGGGTGGGCTGTCCCAGCCGCTGATGGATGGAGCCTGGTAAAATTCACCCAGGCGACAGATAATAAAAATGTCAGAATAGTATTCGATGATGTGACTTCTAATTACAATGCAGATATAAAAATAGCTGTTATCAGTCTGGGGGAACATTTTTCATTTCCCCACTCCCCGGATATGCAGATTGAAAAATCCCTGACCTATGATGGCGTGAAACTTATGGAGTCAGTAGGCGGTAATACATATTCCAATGCAAGCTATCTCGCATCGCCTCAATGGAACACCAGCCCATTCCACACGGCTGATAATGCAGTACGAAAAACAGGCCGCTTGAATGTAGACATGAATTTTAGTTATGTTGCCGACACTGACCTATTCCCGGAAGAGTTATACGACCCAACAAAACAAAGCACAAGCAACAGTATTATGACCAACCTGGTACAAAGAACATTCGGCGGCCACTATCCTTTTCTGTTTCAATTTGACAGTGCCACCGCTACATCTGATGACTCGTTTATGTGGTGTCGCCTCAATTCTGATTTCCAAGCTACCCAGGTAGCCAATCAAATTTGGAACGTGAATTTAAGCCTGCGGGAAACCTGGTAGCCCTGGACCAAATAGGACCAAAAAGCATGCAGAAACGTGCTTATTTGTGCGTATTAGGCTAAAATAGCGTGTAACAAAAAACCCGCCGGTTAAAGCGGGTTTCTCGACGGTAGAATTATGGTACCGGTGAAAGGAATCGAACCTTCACGCCCTTATGGGCATCGGATTTTGAATCCTAACTGTTTCAGACGGGAACAAAATGCTTCTGGACCATATAGGACCAAATTCACCGTATTTGCTGTCTCTAGTCATGTGGAAAATCACGCATCTCCTGCTTCCAGCCATGCCCTGCGGGTGATCAGCATTGCATTTGTAGCTTCCAGCTTTTCTTCCCTGGTCATGCCTGCATAGTGTTTATCCACTACTTCAAGTGAACTATTACCTAGGCTTGTAGCTGCGCCCTGCAAACCAAGTTCTGGGCGTACTAGCTGGCCATTAAGCCTGCGAAGGTCATGGCATGTGAACTTGATTCCGGTGGCCAGGCTAACTCGGGCGATCACATCGCGTATGATATCATAGCCAAAGTTTAATGGCCGCTCATCGCCGCGATCCTGCCACTTTTTCAGGATAGCCATAACTTCATCGCATGCGACTACTTCAGTGCGTACTTTACCGCGTTTACGGAGCACCATGATGGTGTTATCTGAAAAGTCTACATGGTGCCAGTACAACTCTTTGTCGCGATTCAAGTAATTGAATCCAACCAGTTCTTTGGCACGGCATCCGGTCATGTAGTATATCTGTATCACTTCGCGGTCGAATTCACTGATACCGGGATGATTATCCAGCATGTAGAGCTCCTGCTGCTTCCAGACTTTCTTATCCAGGGCGGGCAGAGCATCATTTGCATACTTGTCATTCTTACGAATAACTTCATCCTTAATGAAGTCCTCCAGACGGCAGTATTCAAAAATCCTGCGACAGTCGCGAATATTGGAGTTTATGGTGCGCCTGGAGTGGTCTGGGAATGATGCTTTCCAGATCGCGATACCAGTCTTTTCCCGGCCATATATCTTACGTTTCATAGCCCGAATCTCAGCTACCCTGGTTTCGCCAGGGAAGACTTTCAGAAACGAATGCATGGAAGTATGGTACCGGGCTTCGGTAAGACGGTTCAGCTTATCATCCAGGACCTGTTCCTGGTAGAAATCAAAGCATTCCTGGACCGTTTTGGTTTCGTAGCCATAGTAGACTCGCTTCCAGTCCAGGCTGCCGGTTTTAAGGCACATTTCGATATAATCGTATTTGGCCTTGGCGACTTTGGCATCATCCTTAGTCTTATGATACTCAGTTTTCCAGGTTAATGTTTCTGGATGTTTGTACTTAACTCGAAACGAGTCAGTACTTTTTCTTTTTCTTATTGTTGCCATTAGTTACTCCTGTGGTGTTGTTCTTTAAGTTAAGCTTGCCCAAGTATTTTCAAACAATTTTCGCAACCTGGGGTCTTTTTCATTTTAGAAAATAAGCTTTCATTTGATTGCAGCTTGGCAATTTCATTTTCTTGGGATGCGATCTTCTCTTCCAGTAACTCAATCGTCCTCACTTGTGCTTGAATTGTCGTAACTGGATAGTAATCTAATTCGGTTTTAGTGCTGTCTCTACTAAGTTCGATTTGTTTGCCGACTTCTTTGAAAGTATAACCAAGCGCACCGGCCACCAGGCTGATAGATTCCAGTCTGATATTACTGATTGATCTGGCCTGCCAGCGGTAGACCTGTCCACGATTGATCCCAGTTGTTCTTTCAATATCGGACGGATTAACGCCGGACTGCTCAATCATATAAAGCATGGCCTCTATCCTGTTTGTGTGTAATGTCATAATTGTCCTTCCTAATTGACGCTGAAATATACATAACTCTGCACAAATAAGCAAAAAAGTATTTGCTTTATATGTTTTTAGCATTAAAATAAGCAACAGTTAAAGCACTCCACATGCCACAAACCCAACGGATATTATCTGAAATTATGCTCCAAAACAGCGTCAGTTTAAGACGACTGGCGGCTCGTGTTGGAATGTCTCCCAGTTTACTTAGCTTAATGTGTAACCGTAAGCGAACTTTTAGAATTGAGCACAAATTTAATATTGCAAAGTATTTCAACTTAGATATGGATGATATTATATGGCCAGACCAGTAAAACCTAACCAGCATTGGCTGACTAAGGACCAGGCTGCGGAATACTTAGGCAAGTCCCGCAGGCTGATCGACATGGCCATAGCATTGAAACGACAGAAACTTGCCAACGCGAATCTGCGTATCAAATTAGTTGGCAATCAAACTCTTATCTCTCTCACAAGCCTTGATGAGACTCCGCAAATAGTCACACGCTTAAAGGCTTGCTCTACGGGCGGCATCGGTGATCCTTCCTAATGTGTACTACACACCTACAACCGGTGTCGCCCACTTGAATGAACTGGATAATCATAATTGAGGATAAAGATGAGCGGATGCGGGTAGCAGCAGAAATTCAGAAAATATTAAAAAATTGCAAAACTTACATACCAGGCCACAGGACCGGCCAGGTGTACAGGACCGACATTGGCATCAAGGCTGATGTGGATAAGGAAACTTTAGCCCTGGTAGATGGGCTAATTCAACGGCGTGGTTATCAAGTGACGAAAACAGGTGGCCCGGAAGACCGGGCCACCAGCTTGTCTAGCTTGAACAACACCACATTGTTATAACTAGAGACGAAAGGAAATTAACATGGCAATAACACTAGATGCTACCCTGGATATACCAGGTGGCGACGGCAAAGGAAAGTTTGTCAAGCTCGACAAAGGCGATAATATATTTCGCTTTCTGGATGCACCGGTAATAGGATACCTGTGGTGGGATGATAACAAAGTCTGCACCAGAGTGAAAACTGCTGCGGAAGCACCGGACAATGTCGATCTGAACTATTTCTGGCACTTCCCGGTCTGGATGGATGACGAAGTCCGGTACATGGAGATCAAGCAGAAGTCTGTACTAAAGCAGATTAAGTCTATCACTGAAAGTGATCCTGGATATAAGGACCTGGGCGAATATGATATTAAGGTCACAGGGGATGGCGATGGCAAAGATCGCAGATACACCACAGTACCGCTGCCGATCAAACCGCTGTCAGATGAAGCTGTACAAGCCTGGGAAGCTGATAAAGAATTCTGGGAACCAGAGAAAGTGTTTGAGTCAGCACCTGAAGTGACGAGCGAAAACGATGATGGACTGCCGTTTTAGATATGCCTAGCCGTCAGGGACGGAAAGGTTATAGGGGCGAAACCGAGGTTGTGGACATGCTTCACGACCTCGGCTTCACTGCTGAACGTGCCTGGGGCTCAGACGGCCGGGCTATGGGCGAAAAGAGTGATGTCGATGTCAAAGCAACTAAAGGCGATATCACCTTATTAGTACAGGTTAAAAGGCGTAAGAAGATCGCTGATTATTTGAAGTTTAAAAACGCCAACGTAGTGGCAGTGCGCCAGGACCGCGGTCCCTGGGTTTATATGCTAAGTGAAGAAGTTTTTAAAAATGTATTTCAGACTGAAATGATTATTACAGATGA
>Ga0098033_1001352_pt1 | contig 10193 bp, 15 predicted proteins | sample 1_EtaG_FD_75049 | JGI IMG/M metagenome (GOLD analysis project Ga0098033, IMG submission 75049) | Marine viral communities from the Subarctic Pacific Ocean - 1_ETSP_OMZ_AT15124 metaG | ecosystem: Environmental > Aquatic > Marine > Oceanic | place: Pacific Ocean | collected 2015-01-07
GAATTAAAAATTTATGGTTGATAGTAACTGAGTGGGGTAAGTTTCTTGGAGAGAAGTTTGGAGAGTGGATTAAAGGAGTTTGGGAGAATATAACCACAGCCTTTAGTGATTTTGGTAGTTGGGTTTCTGAAAATGTTATTACTCCTATAATGGATGGTTGGAATGCTATAGTTAGTTTTGTAATGGATAATGTTATTACACCAATTATTGATGCTTGGATAAAAGTATGGGATTTTATTAATGAAAAAGTAATCACTCCAATAAAAGAGGCTTGGTCTGCAGTATGGACTTTTGTAAGTGAGAAATTCATAGAACCAGTAAAGACTGCATTTTTAGGGATATATACTTATATAAATGAAAAGATTATTGAACCAATTAAAACTGCTTGGGAAAGTATTGTTACTTGGTTTGATGGAAATATTATTCAACCAATAAAAACTTTCTTTAGTAAATTGGTTACTGGAATAAAGGAGGCTTTAGGCAATCTACCTTTAGTGGGTAAATATTTTAAACAAACTGGAGGTTATATAGGAGAAACAGGGATGTATCAATTACATCAAGGGGAAACAGTTATCCCTGCACATATGCAAGGTATGACAAATAACTTTACACCTAATATAACAATCAATGCTAATGTTGCAAACAATATGGATTTACAATCATTAGCAGATGAATTAAGTAGTATTATGATGGATAATTTACAAAGGAGGAATAGTTATACATTTACTTAAAATGGCAGCACCAACATTAAATGGAATAGGATTAGGAAAACTTCAAGGGATTAGTAATGAATTAAATGGAAATATTATTCCACTACCAATGCCAGGAGATGATAGTAGTGGTACTGAAACTTTTGATATGTTAGGAGTAACCAGAACTATCTCTTTATCTGGAGTATTTGTAGGAACTACTGCACAGATTATAACAGCAGTTAATAATTTAGAAGCATTAATAAATGGCGACCAAAGTGCGAGTGTACCTTTAGTAGTTGATGAATTTGGAGAAACTTACCAAGTTAAGGTAGCAAGTATGAGTACTAATTGGGAAGTGAGTGGGGTTAGTTTAAGATGTCAATATAGAATAATGTTAATTCAAGGGGGATAAATGAAAAACATATTTACAGGAAAAGATACTAAAGAAGAAAAGAAAGAGCTTAAAAAACTCTGGGAGAAACTTAAAGAACTATGGCAGCAGTAATTATGCTCACAGAGGTAAAACTTGGTGGAGTAGATGTTACTTCTAAACTTCTTAAATGGAAAACTAAAAAGACTTATGGCTATGAAATAATGAGTTGTGAGTTAGAATTAGCTAAATCTGTTGATACTTTAAAAACACCAGATGTTGCTCAAGCTATAACTATTAAAAGAGGAACAAGTAGTGCTACAGACCAATTCATATTTAGTGGAGAAGTTGTTTCTATGGAAGAAACTGGTTATAGTTATAAAATAAAAGGGAACGATAATCTTTATGATGCTATTAAAAAAGAAATTACATATTCTTATGATAAGGATGTAGATGCAAGTGGTGGACAGATTAGTGCGATATTTAAAGATTTAGTTAATACACATACTGATTTAACTGCAGATGATACTTCAGTTCAAGCCACAGGAACTTTAGATAGTGAAATATTAATTAAATTTGTATGTAGGCACGAAGATGTATTTGCTAAAATGAAACAATTAGCAGATATTGTTAGTTATCAATTTTATTATAATCCCACAACTGATTTAGTTTATTTTGAACCACAAGGATTTACTACTGCAAGTGCAACTTTAACAGTAGGAACTAATGTTACTAATTTACCTAAATGGAAAAAAGATAATTCTGCCTTATGTAATAGGGTTATTATTTTAGGAGCAACACAGGATATTGAAACAACTACAAGTGGAAAATTAGATACTACAACTGGATGGACAAGTGGAGATGGAGGGGTTGGAACTCTTAGTTTTAAACCTACTTCAGTAAAAGTTTATGCAGATGCTTCAGACCCCCCAACTACATTAAGGGTAGGTGGAGTTCCAGGAGCAACAAGTGCTTATGATTACTCAGTAGATTTTGAGAATAGTAAATTACAATGGGAAACTGATAATGGATATGCTTGGGCTGCAGACCAATATGTACAAGTTGATTATACTCACGCAATTCCAGTACCGATTAGTGCTTATGACCCTTCAAGTATAACTGCTTATGGAGAATTTAAAAGAACTTTTAGTCCAAAGTTAATTCAGACTGTAGAAGATGCAGAGTTAGAAGCTGATAAGGTTTTAGCTAAATATGCTCAACCTTTTAATTATACTACTCTTTCAGTAGAAGGGGTTTATGATTTAGATGTTGGACAAACAGCTTCTGTTATAGATTCCAATAATAGTGTGAATACCACTTATGTTATTAATACTATTGAAAAGCAATATCCTCACGCAGCAGATAAAGTAACTGTAGGAGATAGAGAATTAAAAACTGCAGATTTTGAAGCTAATGTAGTGGTTAAGATTCAGGAATTAGAACAACTACTTGCAGGAGAAAGTGATTTCCTTGTTAGTTTAGTTGATTTAACCCATAGTGTAGAATTTGCTAAATGTTCAATTAAAATATATTCAAAGAGCATAGCTGGAATAACAGGAATTTATGGACACGCAACTCAAGGAATTTATGGACTTGCTTATTATGGAAGAAGTGGTATGATTTGGGGTCATCCTGTTTTTGGAATCTGGGGAGAGGTTAATTGGGGAGAAACCACAAGTGCTTTTATTTTAGGACACGCAACTGGTGGTGTTTTAGGTAGTGATGAATTAGGAGCAGGAAATCAAACCGAGTGGGTAATAAGGGAGGATATAACTTATTCAGCTTGTTCATAAACTAAGTAATTTATAAAGATTAAAAATGATACAACAATATAACCAAGAGGTATTAGGCTAAGATGGCTACAGGCGGAGTAATAACCAAGTTAGGAAAAAATGTAATGATTAATAGAACTTACAAGAGTTCTCCTGATTATACAATTCCTTCTACTTTCAGAATGGGTATTGGAACTACAACTCCTGTTGCTGCTGATACTGGGTTAGGTATTCATATTCCAATAGGAGATGGTACTGTTAATGATGATGGTTCAAATACTTTAACTTCAAGTGATGGTGGAGAAAATTCAACTTCTAATACTACAACTTATAAAGAGGGAGCTGGAGTTACAGATGGTACAGCTCAAAATCTTAAAACAGATAATTCAAGTGCTACAAAGAGATGGTATATTGCAGATTTAGCTTCTGCAGGAACTAAAATAACAGGAACTAAACCAGTTTCTTTATGGCTTTATATTAAAGATGCTGCAGCATTAGCTATGTTTAAAAGTTCTGGAACAGCTTTAGAGATTAGATTAGGAAGTACTTTAGCAACTAATTTTTATAAGATAACAAGGACTGCTGCACAATTAGCAGTTGGGTGGAATTGGATTACTACTGGAACTACTAATGTAGAGGATTTAACTGAAACAGGAACAGTAGCTGGAGATATTGATACTTTTGAAATAGTTATCACAACTAATAATGCTGCTGATGATTGGGATGATACTGATGTGATTTATGATTTATTAAGACAATGGGAAGTTGCAGACTTAAGTGATACTTTCGTTACTGGTTATCCTGTATTTGATGAAACAAATAAGAAAGTAACATTAAGATATTATTTAAATAGTCTACAAGCTAATGGTTTTCCAATAACTGAAACAGGAAGTTTTAATACAGATGGAACTCCTTTAATAATAGACCACGATGTGTTTACAAGTATTAGTAAAACAAGTACAGATGAAATAGCGATAGTAGTCGTTAATACAATGGTGTAGAATGGGAACAATAGCAGATGGAAATGTAATAGAAGCTGATGATGTATTAAGTAGTATGAGGACAACAGCCGAAGCTGGAGAAGCAATAACTATAGGAAAGGCTTGTTATATCAAAGAAAGTGATGGTAAGGCTTATCTTAGTGATAAAGCTACTGCAATTTTCTTTACTGGAATTGCATTTGCAGGAGTAGATTCTGGAGCTGATGTTACTTTAGTTACAAAAGGTAAATTTGTAACAACGAGTTTAACAGATAAAGAAGTTTATTATTTAGGAAGTAGTGGAGCAATTAGTACAACACTAAGTAGTGTTAGAATAGGAACTGCAGATGGTACAACTGATTTATATATTGATACAAGTCTATATAATCAAGGTGGAGCAGGACCTATTCATAAAGTGGCTTTTGCTGATGCCACAGGAAGAACTGGACCTGCCTCATCAGCTTTTGCAGATTCTTTAACAGCATTTGACCTTGTAGTTCCTGGTGGTTGTGTAGTAGTTGGTGGAAATTTTAGAGCATCAGTGTCAAGTACACACGCTACTTCAAGAGGTGCTGGTCAATTAAAAGTTACTGGTTCAACTATTACTACTACTTATGGAAGAACTGAGAGGCAGAATAATGTGGCTGGGGGATACCAACAGATATGGGATGCTGTTTCTGGTACTGGTGGTACTTGGGGGAGCTTTTTTATTCATAGTACTACTTATTATGTTTGTAGTTGGAGTGTTCCTTATCCTTTAATCTGTCCAGATGATACTACAACTTTTACAGTTCAAGTAGGGTCTAACAATACCAATGCTGGTAGGTTGAAAGATGTAACATTAGAATTATGGTATCAAAAAATATATGTGGATGATGATGCTTAAAATGGAGAATAAAAAATAATGGCTTTTACAACATTCGTAGATGGAACTACTGCAGTAGCAGGAGAAGTTAATGATAATTTTGCTATTGTTAGAGGAAGTTTAGGGGAAGTTAGAATGTTTGCTCTTTCAATGACTGGAGCAATAACCAAAGCATCTTTACAAGCTAATGGTTGGGCTATCTGTGATGGAACATCACCAGCTACTCAAGGAATTACATCTCCAACTATTGAAACAACACCAGACTTACAACATAAATTTATTAGAATGAGTGATGATGAGAGTAGTGGTGGAACTGGTGGTAGTGATACTCACACTTTAACAGTTGATGAAATGCCATCACATAGGCACACTATACAATGTGATGATGATGCAACCGGTGCATCTGGAGGATATGGGGTTGAGGATAGTAATTATGAAGGGGATATATACACACAATATTCTGGTGGTGGTGCTGCTCACGAAAACCTACCAACATATTACGAATTATCATATTTTATGAGGGTAAAAATAGTATGAGGAATAAATAAAGAATGGCAATAAAAAATACAATGTTAGGTGGAACAGATTGGGTAGATGGAGAAGTACTCTATGCAGCAGATTTAAATGATACAAATGATGCTATGATATCAAATCCACTTAAAATGATTAAAGTAAATCCTATGATGCGACTTGGTGGTGTGAGCGGTCCAAGTTTTGTTTTACCTTATACAGCTACGATATGGGAAGCTAAAGCAACAAGGACTACAGATGGTGGAACTTCAGTAACAACTGGTGGTAGCCCAGCTTCAAATTATGGTTATTTATGTAAGGCAAATACAAACAAGGCATATAACCAATCTGGAGATACTGGTGAAGAATTTACAATTAATGCTGGAACTTCCTGGACTGGCACTACAACTGCTCCTGCTAATATACAACAACTAAGATGTGGAGATTATACTCTTGATGGTTTAATTTATGTAGGTGGTAGTGCAAGTTCTGGTTGTGGTCTGTGGTATTCAACAGATGATGGAGCTAATTTTACACAAGTAACTACTCCAAATTCTCCTCACGGAGTAGGTATAGGTATGCACGATGCTACTCACGGAATAGCAGTATTTAGACCAGATTTAGAAATTTGGTTTACAGTAGATGGTACAACTTGGACAGATTCTACTTATCAGTTAGCCAATACCCCTCTAAGAGAGCATATCAATTCTGCAGATGTTCATTGTTATGCTTCTGGTGCAAATCTAACAGATTTCAAATGTATTATTACTCCAAGGGGAGTAACAGGAGCAAGTGTTGGAGAGGATGGTATTGGAGATTGGCAGTATTTTGATGGCACCGAAGATGCAAATAAGATATATGTGGCTGGAGCAGATGGGGTGTCTGGTGGTGCTTCTAATTTCTGTGTATTAGATAATGGCACTGTGGTTACTGCTTATTATAACTCACCAATAACTTCTGGAGGTACAGCGATTTGGGGAGTTAGAAATCTTATGTTGGTTGCTTCTACTAATCCAACTGCAAGTGTAATAACTGGAGGAGATTTAACTGCTGTTCCAACATTTTATCAGATTCCTTTAGGGTTTGTTGGAGAATCTGGCGACCTAAATGTACTAAGTCCTATATCAGATACTCTGAATCAAGTAGGTAATAAACTATTAGTATGTGCTGAGGATTATAAATTATTTGAAGTAGATTTAAGTGGATTAGATTAATTAAAACTAAATGATTTATAAACATTAAAATATATCAATCACATATAATAATCAAATGGAGGAACTCAAATGATTAACTTTAAAAGTAAAACAGTATGGGCAGCAGGACTTGGTGGTATTTGTGCAGTAGCAAGTGCAGCAGGATATGCTATACCAACAGAACTTTATGCTTTATTAGGTTCAGCAGGATTATATGGACTTAGGGATGCAATAAGTAAGAAGTAAGATGTCTAATGATAAGAGTTACTCACTCACAGGAATTGAGTTTATAACTCTTTTATTAGTCGGACCAATTATATTCGCATTTGTTATTTTGGGTATTATTATTGTTTGGAAAACAACAAGTAATCCGACAGAAGTAGCACCACACTTGGATATAATTTTAGTGGCGTTTGCTATATTTAGTAATCCAGTAAGTTTAGCAGTTGGTGCAATAGTTCAGAAAATGATGGAGGGAAAATGAGTAAAAGATTTCCTATGAAAAAGGTTAAGATACCGAAGTTAGGTAAACCTAAACTTCCAAAAATTCCTTTTATTAATTTAAAAATTCCTTCTGTCTTTAAATATTTACAATCAAAACCTAAAAAGATATTATTTCTAAGTTTTTTAGCAATCGGATTAGGATTCGCATTAACAATGCTCCTGGTTATTCAAGGAACAGATGATACCCCTATCTTTCCTGAGCCAGGAGTTTATTATGCTAAATTAGTTCAAGACGCAGGTTTAGAAACTTTAACCACTGGACAGAAACCAGATGATAGCAGAGAACACCAAACGCTTAATTTAGTAGTAAGTGGTGCAAGGATTAATAATTTCTATTTAGAAGATGTACAAGTGGGAGCCTCAGGGCTTAATCAGAGCATTTTATTAGATGGGGGTAATATGTCAATTATCTGTGAATGGCTTGTTATAGATGGTCTGGTGGCTCCTAATCTAACTATCAGTGATGGGGAGGCATATAACTTAATTGTTACAGATAATGTAGCAGATGGAAATAGTTTTACTGCTACTTTGAATAATACAGTTAGTTCTATATCTTTTGGAAGTACGAGAGGTAGTTTAGATATTCCAGGAGTTAGTAATTCAGATTTTGATAGAATAGTAATTGATACAAGTTCTGCAGATAGCACTTGTAACACTTTAACTTTTAAAGATGTGAGGGCTTTTGGTGCTGGTGTTGAGTTATCTGATTTCAAAGTTGGAACTCTTTATATTTTAAATAGTAAGATAGGAGATGGCAGTGGAATTGATAATCCAAGTTTTATTATTGAAGATTTAAAAGCCAGTGTTATTGAAATAAGCAACAACACCGAAGAACCAATAGATGTAAGGTAAATGCCATTTGATAGACAACCATTTAAAATTGAGATAGTGGACATAAGAAATGGCGTATTTAAAAGAATAGTAGTTAGGATTTGGAAGTTCATAAAGAAGTATTGGAAAAGATATATATGGTAAGAAGAAAGAAAGCAAAGAAACCAGACTTGTACAACTATAAATGTACATTACTTAGAGTTGTAGATGGAGATACTTTAGATGCTATGATAGAGTTAGGCTTTGATGTTAAAGTTAAAAAGCGAATCAGATTAATGGGATTAGATACTTGGGAAAGTAGAACAAGAGATTTAGCAGAGAAAAAGAAAGGACTAATCGCAAAACAATTCACAAAAGATTTCTTAAAGGATGGTAGTTTTACAGTGCGTTCTCACGGACTGGGTAAGTTTGGAAGATTGCTTGGAAGTATATTTGTTAGTGGAAAATGCTTGAACGAAGAATTAATAAAGCAAGGACACGCATATGCGTATTTCGGTGGCAAGAAAAAAATCTTTAAAGTGTAGGGCTTTAACTAATAAAAGACTGCCTTGTAGGTATGACGCAAGAATTACTGGTTTATGTACTATCCATTTTGCAGAGTTTTATGCCAAGAAAGGGCTTAAATTTAGACTAAAGAACCCCAAATCTTAAAACTTTTAATCAATACTTAGATGTTCTATCAAATAACCGAAACATTTATATATCTATACTCTATTATTATTATTATGAGGTAAGTGAGAGATAAGTGCTCACTTGTCCGTAAAGAAAGACAGCAAGGATAACACACTATATTAACAAGGACACACCGAAGCAGGACAGTCGCATTAAGCTCCACTTCGGCAAGACTTTGTACAATGAAAGCGTGGATGTGCGAAAAGCGTTGTGGGATTGTGGGAGGTTCGTGTGGATGGAATGCCACCAAGAAGCTCACAATCAACACCCTTGCTGTCCTTTACAATCACATTTTTGATTGTTTTAACAAAGAAAAACAATAACCGATGTAAATGAACCATAGATAAATGATGGATTTCATCATTAACTGGTCTTCGGTATTCATTATCATATTACCAAAGGGGGAGGGAGATGACCTTTACAAAAAAATGTAATGCTCCTAATAATCCCTTTGGTTGTTTTTGTTTTTCAGCCCATTTTTGGGCTTTTTTTCTTTAATTGCTTAAAGGTTTTAAGCAATACTTAGATATATTATCAAATAATAGAAAGGTTTATAAGGGTGTATTACTATTATTATTATGTAGGGAAGAGATGAACTACGGAGGCAAAAAGATGGACATAACAAAAGATGAATTTGACACATATGAAGACATACGAAAGAGTGGTTTAACTAATATGTTTGACATAAAAAATGTTATGAATATGAGTGGAATGAGCAAAGATAAAATAATTTCCATTATGGAAAACTATGATAATTTAACCAAAAGGTTATCTTGGAAAGCGAGGTGCAAAAATGAGTAATCAACCAGGCGAATATGAAAAGGCAATGACTTCTGGTACAAATACCACAAGGACTGATTATCTGACGATGAGGATTTACACTACAGATAACAATGATGACATAATAAAGGGATTTAAGCTATGGATTTGGATTGGTAGAGCAAAATGGCCAATGGCAAAATATTATTTCGGAAGTGATGGTGCCAGACAAAGATACATTGACAACATTAAAGCCAACATAAAAAGCCACGAAGATACTAAAGCTAAAAGAAGAAAGGAAGCTAAGGCTTTCAAACACACACTGAAAGTTGGAAGTATCTTATACACAAGTTGGGGATATGACCAGACAAATGTTGATTTTTTTCAAGTAACTAAGTTACTAAGTCCACATTATGTTGAGTTAAGAATGATATGTAAGGACAGAATTGGCGATGGACAAGATGAAGTTACTGGTATTAAAGATGCTTTTGTTACTGACCATTGGAGATATTCAAAACCAATGAGAAGAAAAGTTAGCAGTGGTTACAGTGGAGGAAACAGCGTAAAAATAGGTGAGTGTGAAACTGCTTGGGATTGGGATGGAAAACCTAAGTACAGCACACACCCACTGATGGGCCATTAGGAGGTAAAAGAATGAAAACTTATGGAGATAAATTTGAAAATAAAGGAGATGACCTTTACATAGATGGAAAGAAAGTTATTGAAGCGTGGGAAAGTTTTAGTGGCTGGTATTGGTTTGCTACTGAGAAGATGGAAGAAAGAAAACTTCCAAATGGAAGTGTTATGGCTGATGGTTCAGTTGTAGCAGATACAATTTGGTTTGGATTAACTCAAGGTATGGATGAGGAATGGGGAGATTTCTCTGAAGCAGAACTTAACCAAATGATTAAGAAAAATATGGCTTGGAAAATTCCAAAGGCAAATTGGAGTTATTCTGGGAGGAGGAACTAAAATGAATAAAGATGAGTTTGATAAATTACCACAAGAAAAAAGGATTGATATTTTAATTAAATGGTTTGGAATA
>Ga0098033_1001353_pt1 | contig 10190 bp, 9 predicted proteins | sample 1_EtaG_FD_75049 | JGI IMG/M metagenome (GOLD analysis project Ga0098033, IMG submission 75049) | Marine viral communities from the Subarctic Pacific Ocean - 1_ETSP_OMZ_AT15124 metaG | ecosystem: Environmental > Aquatic > Marine > Oceanic | place: Pacific Ocean | collected 2015-01-07
ATACTTATATAGATAAAACTTAGAACCCGCCAACCTAATCAACTCATCGTCTACTAAATTGAAAAGATTTATATCAGCATTAGTCTGATCAAATAAACTAAGTAAGCTGTCCTCACCATCAAGGTCAGGAAGCTCTGGTAGTTTAGTTGTTACTTTCCAATTTTTCTTAGACATTTCTATTTTGGTTCAGGGTAACTGGCCTGGTCTTGGCCCCGCCTTTTTTTCAAAAGGAGACAAGGAGCGGGGTCGGCCTTTATCATCACGGGTGCGCCCCCTTGGACCTCCTACACTTAAAACATCTTCCGGTGGTCTTACAGTCCGTGGTCTGAGAGTTACGTGACCTTTCCTAGGTCCTCCTCCGGGTTGTGCTCCTCTCCATGGCTCTCTATCCATTCTTAAACTTCTGACCGACTGGGCTTTTGTAGCTAATCTTATCTTCTTTCCTTTCTTTCCTTCCTCCCCCGCTGTAACTCTCGCATCATGCTGCTTCCATCTTTTATGTCCCATAGGAAGTTCCTCAAGATCAGCCGCTAAAGCCTGTGCTTGACTACCCGCTCCCCTACCTCTTGAAGCTTCATAATCTTGAAATGTTTTCTTACCTGAGGTAGTTTGAAATGTTGCTGTTCTACCAAACCCTGCGGGCTGTGGCTTAGATCTTTTCTCTATTTCTTTTTGGAGTCTGGTTTTTTCTATTAAAGTTTGCATATATCTATTCATTTTTATTTCCGTTCCTTGATTTATAGTGAAAGGATCAAACCTTCCTTGAGTTTTTCTCTGACGGCGTATCTGCCTATTCTGTGCATCCGACGCCCGCCTTTCTCTAGCTGGCGCGGCTACTCCCACAACACCTGTTCTAGGAGGAGTATTGGGGCCTCGCAGTTCTGTTATATATGGAGCTATTTCATATAATCTTTTTAAATATCTACTTGTCATTTTAATATGTTGTGAACACGGGTGGTTCTTCAATCTCGAAAAGAAGCTCTTCTTTTAACTTCTCTTTATCTACCGCACTCTGCTGAATGAGAGCTTGTCCATTTAATTGTGCCCCGCCTCCAGGAGAGGGAAGGGTAGCATACTTACCCCTAATTTCTCCAAGAATTCCCATAGAGGCTGCTAGAGCATATCTCTGAATCCAGTTCTTATAGTAGGGATGTAAGGTAGCTGCGTCTAATGCCCTGTAAACCAAGATAACTGTTTGTGTATTCAATATTGGGGTAGGATATAACTGGAGGACATTCCCATTAATAATATCCCATGCTCCCTCTTGACCGAGAACTTTTCTTACCATCTCCAAGTGAGTTTGCATCAGATAAAATTCAGATACATTAAAATTACTAAATAAGAAATTATCTTGGAAATACTTAATAAAGAAATCAAACTCAAGTGTCCCAGCTAGGTTTTGTATACTCAATAAACTCTTCTTATACACAACATAACTTAAATTATAGGCTATGTGCATAGGAAGCACATAAGCATTCACACCCCCAGAGCATTGAAAGGTAGCTACCTGTGTAGTCCAATAAGGAGCATGATAATCAAGATTCGTTATGGACTCATCAATAGCTGTCTTTATTTGATAATCTGTTAGCTCTACTCTAACTACTGGATGTCCCAATCTGGCGAGAATAAAATCTCTAATTGTTTTTTCAAACGTAGTTAACTCAATAGGATCTGCAAGAGTAGTTGTATTTAATTTACTAGCATCTATAGCGGTAGAGTATATATCGGTATCCCCTAAGTACCTTCCTCCATAAGTTCCAAAGGTATCTCCATATCCTAATAGTTTAGGATCAACTCTGGGTGCTGCTGCTATTGGCATTAATATTCTTGGCTTCTATTGATTCAGTAAAGGAAGTCTTTTTTTTGGGCCGACCTTTTTTAGTTATTTTAATATTATTCTCTGAAATAAATTCTAAGTATCTAGAACTTACTTTGTGAGTGAGTTCTAATATTTCTCCTGGTCTAATCTCTCTAATCTCTTCCCCTATATGAAGGAGCATGTTCCATCTACACTTACTTCTGTATCTATACATATAAACCCTCTGCTATATATAGCAACGGAAAGAAGGCCAGAGGAGTTATTTTCCTCTGACCTTCTTATTTTTTACCTTACTTCAGTTAGGAGCTAGGAATTGAAGTACCCATTACCGCAGTATTCTGAGCGAAGGGCTGGAACAGGTAGTTAGCGGTAGGACCGATGATTCGGACAATCCGATAGTACCTGTTGTAAGGCTCAAGAGTTACCTTACCGTAGCGAGTCAGAATTCCCTTCCTGGGCTGGAAGGACTCTGGATCTACAATAGTTGGTAGCTGCTGGAGTGGGATGTATGGGCAGTATACGAAGCCTGCGTCCATAGCATTTGCTCCCTTGTAACCAACCATAATCTCATCCGAAGGATACATAGGATCAACATATAGATCGTAACGACCCATAAACTTACCTTTGTATTCAATACTATTTTTACCAATATTGGTAGGACCATCACCCCGATCTACGCCACCTTCCAACTTGGCAGCACTCTCTAGAAGTGAAGCAACAAGAGGAGAAGTAAGCAGCCAACTACCAGGACCACGCCATGTAGTGCGGTAAATATCCTGAGCAGCAAGGTTGATTACTGCAAGTAGGTTAGAATAAATCTCACCTACATGACGAGGATACATAGTCAGTGAAGACTGGCTGAAATCACATACAAAAACATTAGACTCAGGAATATGAGCACCTAATGAAGTTGCAGTTGCACCACCTGCTCCACCATTAAAATCGTAGGTAAACTGAGCGGGAACAAATGTACCTACACTTGTTGAATCAACAATACCAGGGAAAGTAGTTCCAGCAGTACCCATATTAATGTAGCTGCTGTCCATCATATTAAGGTTAGCACCCCCAAGGTTGGTGTTATGGAGACCATAAGCAATCATGCGAAGGTCTTCAATAAGCTCACGGTCAATCTCTAGTGCGAGTTCTTTTGACAGAAGATCGGTAAGTTCACGCTCTAGATCAAGGTTGTGATATGCTTTCAAGTCTTGAGAAGCCTCAAGAGTCCAGAGAGCACGCATCTTACGGGTGTTGGCAACAACTGCTTCCTGCTCAATGTGGAAGGTCATCTCTGGAATACCAGTTCCAGTCAGACGCTCACCAGCAGAGAGTTGGAATCCCATAACAGCATCAGCGTTAGGGAATGCAGCAATTCTACCACCAACAGTACCCGAAGGAGCACCAGCACCAACGATCTCAATACCAGAACCAGCTAGGACGTTAGAAACATCGAAACCGCTTTGAGCATCATCACCATCAAGACCAGTTCCACCACCAGCACCTGTGTCAGTATGGAATGTACCTCCACCTTGCTGACCGATATCGACGCCACCTGTCCCCGATACTGAACCAACAGCAGAAGCAATTAGTCCGCGATAGGTAAGGTTAAACTTACTGTAAACAGTTTCAATGGTGTTACCATTCTTAGCTCTGTCGTTACCAATATAAAATACTTGGCTAACTGGGCCTTGCATAGGCTGAACCCCAACAATGCTGTTGGCAATAAGCTCAGGATATACGCGGCGAACAAGAGGGAAAGCAAACTTTTGGAAAGTACCTAGCTGACCAGTTGTGGTGGTAGCGTTGGTAATAGCCTCATTCATTTTGTCCTCTACAATAGACTTTGCTTGGTTCTCAAGAAGTTGAGCAGTTACTCTACGAGTATAATCACTATCAATACCCTCTAGTACTGGCTCCCACTTCTGGACAAGCGTTTCATCGTGTGAATACATTACATCCATAATAAAATAATCCTTTTTCTATTTATTAAGAGTTGGAGAAAGGCATGAATTTCATGACCTCATCTGTTAAGAACTGATTATCGCCAGTTCTTTCTTCGTTAATCTCCCGATCTGCATTGGAGATAACAAGAGCTTTTTCAGATGAGACAAATGCCTCGTCCTTGGAAGCCTCTAAATTCTCAACTTCATAAAGAAGTTTTCCGTTAACACCTTCAAGCTCTTCAATCGAAGCTTCTGTAATGGATACTTTATTGTCAAGTACTTTAACAGTTCCTTGAAGTTTTTCATTCTCTTCAACTAACCTATTTACTTGTTCAATAAGAACATCACACTCTTCTTGCATCTCTCCATAACTATTACTCATTTCCGAGAGTGCATTTTCTTCATCCTGATCAGAGAGTTCTAGTGACATCAAAGTTCTTACTGACTCAAAGAGTCTAGCATTTCTGAAGACTTCATTTTCTTCAGATAATTCAGCAAGAGCCTGTTCTTTTAAGGTCTCTATTTTAGTTCTTAAGTAAGCGTTTACTTTAGCTTCTAAAAGAGAAACTTTTTCTTCTACCTGTTCATTAATTGTAGCATCTACTAATGTAAAGATCTCCTCAACAGAGGACTCATCTAATCCATCAGGTAGTATGTCTGCAATAGTTTTTAATTTATTCATTATATATATAAATCTCCTAAACCATGTTATCTACTATAGTTAGTAAATAATAATACTTTTTTTTAAAAAATGTAAGAGTTACTTCAATCTCATAGCTTCTGCCAAGAGGTCTCCTATTTGTTGATAGCCATTAATCTTGGCAACCGTATGGGGATCCACACCTTCGAGCCCTAACTTTCCTTTGCCCCACCTATAAGCCCTACCTACCCCGCCCGCCGCTCCCAGAGTAGCTTTCTTTGCCGTGCTTAATGCTGACCCAACAGCACCAGGGGTTGCCTGAGCAACCCTTTTAACAACACCAGGGGTTGCCTTAGCAGTTCTTTTAGCAGCATCATAAGTTGTCGCTACCCCCGCTCCTAGATCTTGCCCTACACGGGAAGCAGCTTTAGAAGCCGCAGTAGTAAGAGCACCACCAGCCCTTTCAGCCTCCTGCCCTACACGACTCCTAGCTCTTCCAAGTGCCTCAGCACCACCACGAAGCGTCTTACCTATCCCTGGAGCCGCTGCTCTAGCCATACTTGCAACTCCTCTTTTCCCTGCACCAGCTACCTCTCCTGCTGTTCTAGTCGCTGCACCAATACCACGGCCAGCCGCATCTTTCGTTTTGCCAATACCACGGCCAAGCGCTTGACCTGTTGCTGCAACTCCTCTTTTCGTTGCACCAGCTACCTCTCCTGCTGTTCTAGTCGCTGCACCAATACCACGGCCAAGTGCTTTACCTGTTTTTGTAATTCCTCTAATTGCGGCACGATCAATAGACTGTCCAAAGGCTCTTCTACCAGCCTTTCTCTCAAATTTGGCATCTAGTTTTGATGTTTTATAATCTTGTCTTAATGCTGCTCTTTCAGCCGAGCCCCTTCGTTTTTCTTGTCTACGCGCCTGGTGGTAATCGGGTTCTCTACCTCCTGTACCGCCTCTAGTTAGACCTAGCCTACCAAGCAAACTTCTTTGAGTGCGGGCTGCCGTTCTCTCCCGTGCTCCTTCTAGAGAATCTCCAAAAGCTTCTCTTAATAGGTCTGCGATTCGATACCAATGTCCATCAGCAGCGATTAGTTCAGTAGCTTCTCTCTTCGACTGTCTGCCTGCCGAAAAATTGTGCGCGGTGCGGCGAGGACCATGCCCGGGCATATCGACTCCAAAGAAAGGGGCGTCTTCCACCTGCTTTTCCCGTGTCGCCCGTTTATTTGCGAGCTTCAACCTCACTCCTTGTTGGTGTCTTTGAGGTTCACTAAGAGCTTCGTTCATTGGTTTACTAATTTCATTAATCATTTCGGTTCCATATTCTGATCTAAATCTTTGATCAAGTAAGGTAAGAAAATTACTTTCTTTCTTTAATCGACTGTGCGTTTCTCTAGCAAATCTAGACTCAGTAGACTCAGCTATACCTGGGTACGCTCCCCGTGTAGATGGATCAGCAACTAAATCAAAAGTTACTAATTTAAAATCTTCATTTACAATTTTATTTCCTGTGTGGTCCTCGGATAAAGTACCCATTCCTCTAGAAGAAATACCTATTTTTACTCCACCATTAATAAGTGCTTGTGCCGTAAGACCAGCAGGAGTTTTTAGGACTTCAGCTTCTCCAATAACTTCATTGTCCTTCATCTCTAGTTTTGTAACTAGATGAGAAGCATTAGAAAGTTTTACCGTCTCATTCTGGGGGTGATCAAGCTCACCGCATAGGCGTCTCTCAGTTATTAGAGGTTGTAATCTACTTATCTGATTCTCCAAAACAGCGGTAGGATAAATTCTTCCATTATTGTTAGCTTCCATAGCTCTCTGAAATGTACCTCGAATCTTCATTACTCCGTTTTTAGCACCTTCATTGAGAATTTGTAAATTTTCTATAATAAATACGTCTTGTAATAATTGCATCTTATTTTCCTTTATCTAATCGGCCATCTTTGCCGCCAATTCCTCTGCTTTTTCTAATAGTTCGACTACCATATTTTTTAGCTAACTTATCCGAACCCGATCCATACCTAAGCATTGTTCTCGCAGCGTGCTTTTTAATACTAGGAAAAGCAGCCGAGGGGGTTGCACTTCCTTTAGTGAATCCCTTAGCTATCTTTCCTCTACCACTTTTTGCACCCCATTTTCCTTTAGAAGTTACATATAATCTACCTGCGGATTTAGTTGACCATATCTGTCCGTAATAACTTTGTCTTAAAGCATCTCTAATACTTTTATAAGTTTTTACTCTCCCTTTTTTTGTTTGGGTTACATCCTTTTTAGCTCCCTCTTTAGATGTATACTTCTTACGTCCCCCAGCACTTCCTCTAGCTTCAGCTAAACAATCTATAGCTTCAACTACATTCATCTCTGTCGCCTTCTCCTCTTAAGAGCATCTTTAAAAATTCCTTTAGAGCTTCTTATATAATTACTAGGAAGTGTAGATGGTGTAGCTATTGGATAACCCTTCTGCGGCCTGAGTTTACCACCCCTACCAGGACCTCCTAAATTTACTCCAATCTGACCTGTGCTTGTAGTTCCCATTGTCATTTCAGATAAAAGTTCTTTTACCTCTTTGAGTAAGACTACTAATTCATTTATTGTACCCTCAGAAATTACTAATGAATTATTTTCCTGAGGCTCTTCTAAATGAATCACTTCCTCCTCTTCAGGTTCAGGTAATACCTCTTCCTGTAGTGAAGGTACATACTCCTCCCCCAAAACCTCCTGCATAAAAGAATTAGGAACTTTTACATCCCTAATATCTTTTCCCGCAGGGGCAGCCTGGGGGGTGTTGGTTGCCATAGAAGGAGAAACTGCTTTTCCTTCCTGAATGTCCTTCACCTCACCTAAGATTAAACTTTCCGCGAAATCTGAAATGCTTTTCATGAGAAAAGGAGTGATATTACTCTTCTTCGATATCCCCAAGAAGGAGATCTACTAGAGCGGTATCAATAACCTCTTCTACATCTTCTTCACCTTCATTGAGAGAAGAAAGACGCTCAACAAGACCTAGAACTACATCAAGATGCTCAACGAGTCTTTCCTCATCAATGGGATCTTCAAGTTGGCAAGTACATAGAGGGCATACATGAATAGCTTCCTCTACAGACTCCTCCGCACCCTCATCTAGCTCAGAAGAAGTATCCTCTTCATTTACTACCTCAGACTTCTGGGCCTGCCTAGCTTCCGAAAGAACTACGCCTACTTTATTCCAGGCAGCCGAGTCCAGGACCTTCTCACGGTACTCATCACTAATTCTAAAATTATCCATAATATGTTTATCCTTTATTAACAATCGAGATTCTTTATCTCTACAGGTATTTAGCACCTTACCCAATATAAACCGTTTTTATTTTCTTTTTTGTAGAGTTCTCTCTATCTACGGGCAGTAGCAGCTTTATTTCTATCTGCGGGTGAGGCGGCACCAAATGTAGAGGAATAAAGTTTGGTAGTAGCAGGGGGGATAATAAATCCCCTAGATAAACCAGCCACTACATTCGTTCTCCTAACAGGAGGAAAATTGTCTACTGTAAACGTATCACTACGGGCCATTATACGAGAGAGTGTGCCACGACCAGAGTCTTTAGTAGCAGGAAAAACTTTAACATCTCTGATCAAACCTGCCCGTATTTTCGGCCACCAAGCGCGGAAATTTTCTAAAACCATCGCTTTATTGTATTCCATACCTGATAATCTAAAAAATACATCTGATTTATTTAACCCAAAACCAATCCCCTGACGCTCCAAAACATAATTACTGTATAAATCCTCTATAATTTCTTTACATACTCTAAAGGTATCCTTAGTCCTAGGAGGCTCCACTTCACCACCCAACCCAGGTTTGTATCCTTGCGTGTATATCGTACTATCGGGATTCAATGACACGTATCTAGCTTGTCCATTAGATATATCACCTAGGAATCCTGGGACATCGTTGCTAAAAGCAAATTTTATATTTAGAAAACTGTTAGGACTAGTTCTAGAAGATTTATTCATAAACGGAACAGTGTTTAAATGTCTTCGAACGATATTCTTACTTATACTTGTTATTTGAGATTTTGTCCCAAAAGTAAGAAACTCTTCTCTATTAGTGGGAAAAATTATATAATATCGTGGTACTTGCCTAGCAAAAATAGGTCTCTTCTTAAATGTTTTAGGAGCATCATCTAGAAAATCCTGCCTACTTACAGTAAATTTACCTGTTGAGGTAATGTAGTTCATCATTACATCATCATGATGAATGGACTGTACTGCGTAGTTAGCGGTGTATCTTACTAGGTCCTCAACCTCACGTAACCCGTCCGTAGTAGTATGATCTACTACCTCATATCTTGCGGTTGTTGTACTTAAATAAGGAGCGCGAGGATGGGGAGCAATAGTGTCTATTGAGCTTAAAATTAATTTAGCAAAGTAGAACTTCTCCAGCGGAGCTTCTCCACTTAAATTTAATGAATAATTGTACTCTAAATCCTCACTATAGGCTGCGGAGACTGAGAGAGTTTGCTCTCCTGTTCCCCCTAAGAGCATTTCTACTTGTCGAAGATAATTTGGATCAACAATATACGCATGATCTATTTCGCTGTTTAGGAAAATCTTACTTGTGGTTTCCCCTACTGTTATATTAATATAATCTCCATCCTGTGCTTCTAAATTAGCTCTATCAACAACAATATTATTATCCCCGATATAGTATTCTTTTACCGTGCCACCTATAGAAATAGGAAGACTTTTATTTAAATCTGTCGCCAGGGAGTGTGTTAATTTAGCAATTTCATGCTGGCGTCCACTACTATTAGCGGGGTCTAGGGGAATCTTATGTCTATCTAATAAATTTAGAGCAGCTACAAAGTTAACCGTTGCCGATCTACTAGGTAGAATCTTCAGAGCTTTCTGAGGTTGTTTTGATAAAGTCTCATAATAGGTGACACTCATTGTATCAATAGTTCCCTCAACTAATCTAGTCCGAATGATTCCTGCAATTTCACTAGAGTCTAAAAATGTACCATCAAAATATTTTATTTTTCGAAGAATCTTTCTAAATTTTGGATTGAGACTTCTAATGATATTATCATTTGTTAAATCAAAGACAGGACTACTATTCCAATCCTTATAAGTATTATTTATAGTTCTTATACTATCAATACTTGGATGTATTTTTACTCCAAAAATAGGGTCATTACGTTTTGGATTTCGTATAAAGGCTGCATTTCTATTTGAAATAGATGGGTCTACCATTAAACGAGGATCAATTAATCCTGTTGGAGCCTTAGATCTAATGTATGCTTCAATTCTAGGATCAGTTAAGTTTAAAATAGAGGTGCCCCTCCCTCTTGTAATTAATCTTCCCACATTGGGAAACATCTTCCCCCCAGTCAGTTGATCAGGGGGGGGTTCTTCAGATGCTGACTCTGATTCTGATGAAGAACTACAGTCATCATCATCCCAAGCAGTTAAAATTACATTCTTACAACAGCGGTGGGATGCACCACCTCCAGGAAAAGGAGCGCCTCCATCAGAATCTTGACAACAAAAATTATTGTCGGGCGCATTTTCGTCGGACGGGCAATCTTGGTTTGCAGGAGTTTGGGAGTGATTGAGGCCATAATTTGTGATCACGTAGTTATACGTATTAATATAATCATCACTATCAGGATTCCCCTCAGCCTCATTTTTACAATCTTGTTCAAAAATCCATCGTTCAAATATACACCCTGGTTCCCCAGTCTCGGTATGACTGATCAACTCTCCTATCACACACCTACAATTTGTAGGAGGGGGTTCTGATTCAGATTCG
>Ga0098033_1001354_pt1 | contig 10188 bp, 8 predicted proteins | sample 1_EtaG_FD_75049 | JGI IMG/M metagenome (GOLD analysis project Ga0098033, IMG submission 75049) | Marine viral communities from the Subarctic Pacific Ocean - 1_ETSP_OMZ_AT15124 metaG | ecosystem: Environmental > Aquatic > Marine > Oceanic | place: Pacific Ocean | collected 2015-01-07
AAATCCAAAATCGGACTCCAATTTATTAAATTCATCGGGGTTTGAAATCTGGAGAATTTTTCCTGCCGGTTTAATCTCATACAGATAACGTGAAGCCTCTAACCAATCGCGCTGTTCCCATCCAAGCCACTCGATCCACGCATCACCACACCCATACCAGAGTCCTTGTGGTTTTTCCCATTTATTGTCCGGTGTCCTTTGTTGGACATTTCGAAAACCGGTAAAAGGCTCTTTCGAAACAAACATTTTTTGGTTGGGATGAATGTCGTATCCCCAGAGGTTGGTCTGTTCCCGCAGCAAATGTGCCCTTATGTACTCACGGAGAAGTTTCATAATCCAAACTCCTGCAATCTAGCGATCGTTTTAGAGCTGCCACCGGGTGTGTGTAATATCCCAATACCGCCCTTGTCGTTCCACGACTGAATTGTAGAGGCTTTGTCATCAATTAAAACATGAGGTATGCCACCTGCTTCTGCATATTCAGACTTTTGAATGGCTCGTGTCTCAATGACTTCGGAGGGGCTCGGATTCAAGTTTTCCATTGCCCACATTGTCTTGCCCTCTTTAGACGTGCTAGCACCGCCATGGCCTTTCACACCCGCTGTGAGCAATTTTATAGTGTTGCCTGTTCCATTTATGAACGGCCAGAGCTGATTCACGCCATCCTCTAGCGGAGGAAGAGAAGCATAAAATCCCCCCGGATCCATTCCAATCACGTAGAACATAAAGGTGCGAACCGGTTTGAGATCCAAATCAGCCCCGGATGACACCTCAAAAGTAGGCCCTAGCTCTTCCTTTATTTTTTCCAGAAGATAAGCGTACCTCTTGTTTGGATATATGCCGGGAACATGTTCTCCGGAGATTAGAGTGCGTATCAGATCGATTGTGCTAGCCCTGAAATCGACTAGCACACCGTCCATATCACAGTAGATTTCAGATTCGGGTCCGATCATTCTTTTTAATTTTTCCTCCACTGCGCCGAAAACAGTGATCGGAGGATCGATCGGTTCAAAATCGGATAGGCTAAAATTATTCGATTCTTCTGGGTCCGCACCATTTGTGGCGATGGTAATGTGCGGGAAAGCGGGGCCTTTCATCGGGATAGGAAGCTTTTCGAGATCAACAAGCGCGGTTACAACTCTGTTATTTTTCGCAATTCCAACCACCTCAAGGCCACCGGAAAAATCTAACCACCTGCTTGGGACCCTTCTAGACTGCGATCTCGGAGACACGATAGTCATGTGATCGGCATTTTTACGCCAGCCCTTCGGCGCAAACTGCAACAATTTGCTGCGGGATGTATCATTTAGAAAAAAAGCAGTGTACGCGATGTGTTTGGCAGTGCCCAGGTTAAAATTCTCGGCGAGCTGTCGATCAATTGTTCTAGCCTCGAAATCACCTACTGTTTTTGCTGCTTCTGTTAACAGCAGTCTCCTTATGTACTCGCGAAGTAGTTTCATCTTGGCTGTCTCATCATGATCTCTTTGTAATCCGAATCTATCTGTTCGAAACCAGCCCTTTTGTACCAGGCGACCAGAGATCGACGTGGCACTGATTTCTGGCCGAAGGGCACAGACTGCAACCTGATGGGCACCTGGTGCTTGTCCGCCAGATCCGTTATAGTATTCATCACCTCAGAGGCGAACCCCTGTCTCTCACAGTCGCCGCCCGTCGTCTGAATACTGTTGAAGTAAATCACGTTACGGTACTTGTCGATTTTAATGTTTGTCATAACAAGGCAGTGCTTTCCTTCGACTTCGCCCATATACCAATAGCGATCACCTGGTATACCCATGGGATTCAGCTTTGACATCGACTCATACTCGTCCATGAAAGCAGTCAGGCCCTGGGTGGGATCTAAGCCTTTTGTGCTTAGGGTTAGTTCCGCCTCTTCCAGCAGGATTTTTTGCACGAACTTTCTTAGCTCGGAGGTAATCTCATCCGGTGTCTCCGCTTCTGTCTCTTCTTTCTCAGGATACCATTCCTTCTTCACAAAGTCGTATTCGGCGTCGTTCAAGTCTCCGAGAGTCAAAACCTCAAGTCCACGCTGGTTTGCCATTTCAATAAGTTCTTGGTTTTCGGGTTTTTCAAGCTCATCAACAGTCTCAAAGACAACGGCTATTGCTTTCCAATTGTCCACAAGGGCTTCGTTGCGGTATCTGCCGCTAGGGTTGACATCTGGTTTCCAATCTTCCTTATCAAAAACAAGAAAAGCCTCTTTATAAAAGTCCAAAGCTTGAAACCACCGTTGCACACCCTTGTTAATACCAGAAGTTTTTTTCATCTGGGGGAAATCGACTCCGATTGTTTCTCCCTCACCGCTCCAAAGCTTATCCATACTATTAGCCACAAGCGTAATGTGACCTTTTACCAAAAGCCCCACTGAACCCATACCACCCGATTGCACATCTTGGGGGAGATAAGCGGCACAGCTTAGTTCGTCCTTGCTGCTGACAGTTTTTAGAGCGTGTTCGATGCTTGCCCAATCTCTGCCCCAATGGACAGTAACCAACGAATCGATAAAAGAGCGGTCAGCTAATCGAGCAAAAATCTTTTTAAGGAGGCGACCCTGCATCCGACCTTTCGCCGGGGTGCCTTGTTCGTGGGCAGCGTCCCTTTTTTTTCTCCACTTGTGTTCGTCGCCCAAGACCTTCTTCATGTAGTTGAACACAGCGTCTCTTTTTTCCATGTCTTCTGATAAAGAGAACGTGGTGTCCTCGTGCAAAAGGGTTTTGTGCACGAACCTTCTCAGCTCTGTCACCATCTTTTGGTACGCCTCAATTTCCGCTTTTTCCATGGCTTTGCCGATCTCGGGACCCCTCAGCCCCTGCCGCATCAGATCGTGTGGAGACGCAGAGGGAGGTGCGCCGGCAAAACGCAGGAACGTGTCAACGGTTTTTTGCGGCATATCGGCAGCGCGACCGAACTCGGTCACCAGATGCGGCGACAGTTTGGACCGGGCAAATTGCTTTTTCAGCTGGGCTACGGTGTCGGGCGCAATTTGAGACATGTCCAACAGGAACTCTGTGCCCACCACCTCGTCGTTGGTGAACTTCATCTCGCGCATCATCTTCCGCACGCTGATCGGATCGTTGTCGAGCAGCATCAGGGCCATCTGCACGGGCACGTCCTTGCTCGAAGAACGCACCTCTGGATCGACACTCGCGCCGGGTAAAATCTGGTCGAACAGCTCCAGATCGTCGATCAGGTAGAAAAAGTGCTGCACGCTTTGTGCCTGTTTGATTCCCTTGACGAACTCGTCGTGGATGCGCTCAGGGGAGACCTCGTCGAGATCGTTGTCCCGAAGAATGGCATCCCGCGTGCCGGCATCAAGATCAGAACCCATCCTGCCGGCGAAGCGCACCGCTCTCAATATTCTGAGTTTGTCCTCCGCGAACCTCTGCGCCGGGTCTCCCACGGCCTTGATTGTGCCGGACCGCAGATCGTCTATGCCTCCGACGTAATCGACCACCTCGCCAGACGCCAGATCGTAGAAAAGAGCGTTGATGGTCAGGTCACGCCGTTTCACGTCTGTCTCAATGTCGGTGAATTCGACAGCGTCCGGTCGTCGACCTGCGCCGACGTCCCGTCTAAAAGTCGCAATTTCGTACTCGTTGCCCTCGGTCGTCTTCACCCTGACCACACCGAACGATTTACCGGTCAGATCGACCCTGCTTCCAGGAATTTGTTCGGCGAGCTCGATGGTCCTCTCAGGCGGCGCGCCTGTGGCCAGGTCGTAGTCCTTGGGACTCTTACCGAGCAGCGTGTCTCTGACAGCGCCACCGACGATGTACAGCTCCTCCCCCTCTCGATCGAAGAGGTCTGCAATGTCGGCAAGATCGCTCGGAACGGGCAGATCAAGCGGTTCTCTGACCGGTTCGCCGTTGAGTGCTTCGGAGATATAGCGCCTAAAAAGATTCATTCTTGTTCCTTTGCATGCAACAATCACACACAGGCACGCCTACAACGCTTCACTAAATATCGTGAAATCGCTACGGGTACTGGGTGTGGATCATATTTAAGAGCCTGAGGGACGATTGCTCTGTGCAGTTCTTGTCGTGGCCGACAAGGGCGGGAGAGACCAGATCAACCCGACCGTCGATCAGCACTCTGATAAAGTTTTCCTCGATGCTCGGACAAGTTGGTAATTCTAGAATCAGGGCTGGTCGAGCCTCGCTGATTCCCATGGGACACCACCAAATGAGGTTGCCCACCTCGTACTCTTTCTTATTAGCCACACTTGCCAACGCCACACGCCGTGCAGGTGACACACCCTTCCTGATACATCAGTGTGTTCTCGGCGCTACAGTTCTCACAGACAGTATTGCTGGATTTCGTTCCGTCCTCGATGTAGTTTTTGAGCACGCGGGAAATCACCTTGGAGAAGGAAAACATGTCCATCTCTCTGTCCTTCTGTAGCTGCTCAACTACGTACTGGATCGGCGCGCCGTGTCGAAGTGCCAGAGAGATTGTTCTCGTGAACCCGGCGTGGTTGGGATTGTCGAATACCGACACAATGTCCTTGACCAGAATCTCATCATTGTCCTGTCCTATCCTGAGATCGTACCTGGCGTTTTTGGTCTTGTAGCTGTGCTTGACGAGAACACCCTCTTTGTACTTCTTCGGAATCTCTATGTACTTTTGAAGCCCACCCATCACCTCGTAGGGACGTTGACCCATCAGGCCCACCAGAATCGTCCACTCCTCTCCCTGAATAGTGGCGTAGTGGATGGAGCACTCTAACTCCTTCGGTCTTTTCGGAGCATCGTGCGATTTAAACTTGGCGTTCTCACGTGATTTTGAGATCAGCACACCGGCGCGGGATCCGTCCCGGTAGACAGTCACTCCCTTACAGCCTAGTCTCCAGCCCTCCATGTAGATCTTCTTCACAGTCTCAACGTCCGTCTCCGCGGGAACATTGGTTGTGTTAGAGATCGCGTGGCAGATCCACCTCTGCGCAGCTGCCTGCATTTTGACCTTTGCCAGCCAATCGATGTCGTTGGCTGTCGACTTCCAGTACGGTGACTTCTCCATCTCGGTCAGGCCGGTCACATCCATCCACTTCTTGAATCCATGGTGGTACACATCGTACTCCTGCCAACGGTCCCCCACGTCGTCCACGAAGTCCACTCTGCCACCGACGTCACTTTCAGTCAACTTCTTGCGACGAGTGTACTTCAGAAGAAATGCCGGTTCAATTCCTGATGTGGTCTGTGTCAGCACTGAGACAGAACCGGCTGGGGCTGTGGTTGTGAGCGCGATGTTTCTCCTTCCGTACCTCTTCGACGCCTTCTGCAGATCCGGATCGGCATCCCAAATTCGCTCCAAGAACTCGTGTCCTTTCTCTCGGTGCCGATCGTAAGCTGGAAATGCGCCTCGTTCCTTGGCCATCTGGCAGGAGGACTTGTAGGCATTCACCGCGAGAGACTTGTAGATGCTTTCGACCACATCAATCGACTCCGAACTTCCGTAACGTAAATTGAGTGCCGCCACAGTGTCACCAACCGCGGTCACCCCCAAACCTGTTCTCCTGCCAAGTCGAGCCATTGTTTCAATATTAAGCCACAAATTTCTTTCTATTTGTTTAACCTCATCAGGCTCAGGATCGGCGTCTATTTTTGTAAGAATTTTTTCAACTTGCTCAATCTCAAGGTCGATCATGTCATCCATGAGCCGCTGTGCTTTCTGAACTACCTCTCCCATCTTATCAAAATCAAAACTCGGATTCTCCCCGAACGGATCACGCACAAAACTCTGTAGATTGACAAGCATGAGTCGACAGCTGTCGTAGGGAGACAGAATGATCTCCCCACACGGGTTGGTCGAGGTAGACCCAAACCCCTCCTCAGTGTACAGATCCGAGGGTGTCAGCCGTTTAGCTGTGTCCCAAAAAAGCAATCCGGGCTCGGCCGCGGCGTGGGCATTCTCAACAATTTGGTCCCAAAGTTCTCTGGCGTCCACCATCTCGGAGATGTCCGGATCGTCCGAGTCTACCGGAAATCTCAACTGGAACTGCTCGTCGGCGTCAACCGCATTGAGAAACTCGTCGGATAACTTGATCGAGATGTTGGCGCCCGTGACCCGCTTCAGATCCCTCTTGATCTGAATGAAATCAGAAATTTGGGGATGGTGAACGGAGATGGTGAGCATAAGTGCGCCGCGACGGCCTCCTTGGGCGACTTCCCTACACGAGTTCGAAAAGCGATCCATGAACACTTCGATGCCATCGGTTGTTCGCGCGCAGTTTCCGGTCGCTTGGCCCTTCGGTCGAATGCTGGACAGGTCGAATCCCACACCACCGCGACGCTTGGCGATCTGCACAAGCTCCTGATCTGTCTTGAGAATTCCTCCATAGGAGTCGTGAGGGGTCTCGATCACGAAACAGTTGGAGATTGACTGGAGCTGGTAGGGATTTCCAATGCCCGACATCGGCGATCCTTGGGGCACCACGTATCGAAAATTCTCAAAGAGGAGATAAATCTCCTCCTCTGTCATTGGATTCTCGTATTTGCTCTCAATTCTGGAAAATTCCCTCGCCAAGCGGAGGTGCATGTCGTCCGGCGTTTTCTCGTGCAGTTGTCCCGATTTATCGGTCAACGCGTACTTTGTCAGAAACACATTGGCGGCCAGCTCATCACCACTAAAATATGTCAAGCAAGACCTATACGCGTCCGAAAATGTGATATCCGCTGTCACGTTTTGTTTCAATTTATTATCTCCGCGCAGTATCCTCGATCTATTTCTTGGTAATCACCTTCGTGGTGGACGATCGGTGTTTTGAATTGTAAGCACATCGCGGACAGTGTGCACAGAAAAAATAGAAAAATTTGTCATGTGGGGGAAACTTTCCTAGAGGGCAGCCACAATAAGTATCGGTTGAGAACCATTTTACGTGGCTCGTTTTCGCCTAAAATCGATCATTTTCGAGATCCCTTTCTCGCCCTTTTTTTGTCCCTTCCCTTATCTCGAGACTTCCTCTTGGGCTTGATCTTCTTCTCCGGTTTGGCTTTTTTCGGAGAAAACTCGGGATCGAGGCGAGTCCTCACCGTGTAGGTCTCAGCCCGGGCCATGCGCTTGACCTTCACCTGCATGCCTTCGACCCTGTGGGCGCTCCACTCCTGTAGAAGCTTCTGCCGACGCGCGTCGGCGGCCTCGTAGGTGCTTGTGCTGTGGACCGTTTTCCACGGCGGCCCCTCCTTTTCCGGCTGCTTGTCTTCCTTACTTCTGTACGTTTTCATGTTCATCCTCCTTTTCCTGTTCAGATTTGCCTAGACCAGCCTCATCGGGCACAACATCCTCAATTTCTCCATCCACCTCTATCCCCAGCTCCCCCGTCTCGGGGACCAACTCCATGGTGTACTCGTTGAACATCATATATCTCGCCAGGTCGCGTCGGTTCTTGCAGCGGTAGATGTACTCCTCTACAGCTTTCTTCAACTCCTCCTGTGTGAGATAAATGGTCTTACGGCTAGTTGTTCTCATTAATCTTAATTTTCAAGAATGTTATTTACTTTCCAATAGTCACGTAAGACCCGAGGACATCATCCAAACTTTTCACAATCGAAGACAGGATCCGCGCAGCATCCTGTGACTTCATCATAGCCACGGGACTACCTTTTCCCTCAACATTCTCGAATGCCTGCCTGGTAAATTCTCTTAGTTGAACTAACATTTGAACTTCTTTTTTGGTCATTTTTTCTCCTAATGAAATATTGACATTGTTTTCAATTTTTGTTACGCGCTCACAAACTCCGCATCAATGATGTCACTATCATCACTATCAACATTATAAGAATCATTGTTGGAATGATTATCAGAAGTTGCAGCGGACTCATACATTGTCTTGGCTAATCCGTGAAGGGCCGACTCCAGCACCGTTGTCGCATCAACAATTGAACTCTTGTCCTCAGATTCAAGTGCCGCTTTGGCAGCTGACAACGCTCCTTCGACTGCAGACTTGTCGCCGGCAGAAATTTTGCCGTCCATCTCCATAAGAGATTTTTCCGTCTGGTACACCAGAGAGTCGAGCTTGTTTCGAACTTCAACCATCTCCTTCTTGAGTCGATCGTCGTCCTCGTTGTCCTTCGCCTCTCGCACCATCCGATCGATTTCATCAGAATTCAAGCCAGAAGCACTGGTGATGGTGATCTGCTGTTCCTTGCCGGTGGCCTTATCCTTCGCTGAGACGCTCAGGATACCGTTGACATCAATGTTGAACGACACTTCGACCTGTGGGACACCACGTGGAGCCGAAGGAAGACCGGTCAGCTGGAACTTTCCAAGCGAACGATTGTCGGGAGCCATCTGCCTCTCGCCCTGCAGCACATGAATATCCACTGCAGTCTGGCCGTTCTCGGCTGTAGAGAAAACCTCGGACTTGCGCACCGGAACTGTGGTGTTCCTGGGGATCAACACGGTGGTGACCCGACCCAGGGTCTCAATGCCCAAGCTCAAAGGGGTCACATCCAAAAGCAGCATGCTGTGCACATCTCCGGAAAGAATTCCGCCCTGGACTGCTGCACCGAGGGCGACCACCTCGTCCGGATTGACTCCCTGGTGTGGCTTCTTCTTGAAGAACTTGTTCACTTCCTCAACGACCATGGGAATTCTCGTCGACCCACCCACGAGAAGAACTTGATCGATGTCCTCTGGTTTTTTCTTAGCATCTTCCAACGCCTGCTTGCAGGAGCTGAACGTCTTTTTGACGAGGGTATCGATCATCGACTCAAATTTGGCCCGAGACAACTTGGTGGTCAAATGCTTGGGGCCGGTGGCATCGGCAGTCAGGAAGGGCAGATTGACCTCAGTCTCCACTGCCGAACTCAATTCCTTCTTGGCCTTTTCGGCCGCTTCCTTCAATCTCTGACGGGCGGTGGCGTCCTTGGACACGTCGATTCCTGTGTCCTTCTTGAATTCTTTCACCAGAAAATCGATGACCAGTTCATCGATGTTGTCGCCGCCGAGACGGGTGTCACCCGATGTGGACAACACTTCTATGACGTCGTTCGATACTTCGAGCACCGACACGTCAAAAGTTCCGCCGCCAAAGTCGTAAACGGCAATCAGCTCATCGCTGGTCTTACTGAGACCGTACGCCATTGCAGCGGCGGTCGGCTCGTTGATGATCCTCTTGACGTCTAGGCCGGCAATTTTTCCGGCATCCTTGGTAGCCTGTCGCTGGCTGTCGTTGAAGTACGCAGGCACTGTGATCACAGCATCGGTGACAGTTTCACCCAGGTATTTCTCTGCTGCCCTTTTGAGCTTGAGAAGAACCTTGGCACTGATTTCAGGCGGCGAATACTTCTTGCCTTTCACTAAGATCTGTGCATCGCCGGTCGGTGACCTTTCCACATCGTACGGCATCGCATTGACTGCTTCAGCGACCTCGTCGTACTTGGACCCGATAATCCGCTTGACAGAGTAAATTGTTTCCTTTGGCTTGACGACGGCTGCCCTAAGGGCCACGGTTCCCACCAGTGTGGAACCGTCGTCTCCAAATCCCACCACAGATGGTGTGGTGCGGTTTCCCTCTTCGTTGACAACGACCTTGGGTGAATCGCCCTCCATGACGGCGACACACGAGTTGGTGGTTCCTAAATCAATTCCGATAGTTTTTCCCACTTTGTTCTCCTTTTGATAAGCGAGTTATGTGTTTTCCGTGGAATCCCTACATCAGGCGATTCCCGGGTATACTGATATTATATCAGCGGCAGAAGAGATTTACAAATTATGAGCGGTTTAATTCTTTGATTCGATTTAGCGAACGTTTATGATAATAGAAATCAGATTCACAGCCGATGAATTCCCTTCCACCATTTTCTCAGCTGTCAAAACCCACCACTAACCGAACGCACTCCTCGAAGGGTCGATCCTTACAGATCAGGTCCGACACGGTCCCACACCATGGTAACGTAATATCCGGTGAGTCCCAGTTGTCCCAGTTGTATCCCAAGTAAAGCTTCTCAACGAAAGTCGTTGGTCCTGGCACATCTTCAGGGCCAGGCTGAGCTTGCCAATAACGCCGCGGCGTCATGAAGTGACTGTCTGTCTCTTTTTTATAAATCTCGTTGGCTCGGCGAACCTCTGGCGGCGTGAGCCAAGTCGCACTATGAAGTTCACTGTCTTTGCTGTACTCAGACCAAGCACTCGAGACATCGCTGGGAAACCCCCTGCCCCACGGGGCTGATG
>Ga0098033_1001356_pt1 | contig 10171 bp, 4 predicted proteins | sample 1_EtaG_FD_75049 | JGI IMG/M metagenome (GOLD analysis project Ga0098033, IMG submission 75049) | Marine viral communities from the Subarctic Pacific Ocean - 1_ETSP_OMZ_AT15124 metaG | ecosystem: Environmental > Aquatic > Marine > Oceanic | place: Pacific Ocean | collected 2015-01-07
ATCAGCAGAAGAATTTTATAAGAACTCTAAGGTTGAAACTGACGTTTTTCCCATAGGGCTTGTCACTCCCTTGCGTTTTGGAGATGACAGCAGCGGCCTATTTCAAATGCATTTCACCCTTAAGGGGCAAGTGGGTGATAATCTACGAAATTTGATACAGACGAATTGGGGTGAGCGTCTCGGTTTATATGATTTCGGTGCAAATTTAGAAGAGTTAGCATTTGAACTTGGGGCCGATGCAGCCGACTCAGAGGCCATGCGCCGTATTAAGAAAACGGTTGCAAAATATATGCCGTTTATTAATCTCACTGGATTTGAGACCTATAAGGACAAGACAGGCGACACCGAGCATGTGGCCAAGATTGGTTTGAAAATTCACTATAGCGTTCCCTCAATCAATGTGATGAATCAGGGAATAGATGTAATTATTTTTACGGCGGGCTAAATATGTCAATTGATATTAAGAAAAAACTAAAGAAGACAAGGCAAAGAAATTATTTAGCGAGAGACTTCGATAGTTTTAGAAGCGAATTATTACGTTACGCACGAACTTATTTCCCGGATCGGATTAAAGATTTTTCTGAAGTTTCGTTTGGTGGCCTGCTCTTAGATATGGCAGCAATGGTGGGTGACTCAATGTCGTTCTATCTAGATCATCAATTTAATGAATTGAATTGGGCAACAGCTATAGAATCTAAAAACGTGCAAAGACACATTCGAAATGCTGGTGTTAAAATGCACGGTGCAGCACCTGCTGTAGTGGATGTATCATTTTTTATTGAGGTTCCTTCGGAGGTTCATGGAATGGAGTATCGTCCCCAGTATGAGGCATTGCCGGTTATCTTGTCTGAGACGGTGGTTTTGTCAAAAGAAGGCGTTACCTTTACGCTGGTGGACGATGTAGATTATGGTGACGTTGATAGAATCGGTAATTTATTGGCTGAGGTCACAGTCTCCTCTGTTAATTCTGACGGATCACCTTCTGCTTATATTCTAGAAGCCAAAGGTCTTTGTATTTCTGGGGCGGTTACTAGTCAAGCATTTCGTATTCCAAACGTACATAAAGCCTTCAGGAAATTAACGTTATCAAAAGAGAGTGTAACGTCAATCATTAGTATTCGCGACGGCACAGGAAACATATATTATGAAGTAGAGTCGTTGGCACAAGATACTGTGTTTAAATCGATACCTAATTTTGATGAAGACAGCGAAGAGGTAAATAATAATCTCGAGGTGATACCTGCGCCATATCGGTTTGTGAAACTGTACGATCAGAGACTACGACTAACTTCATTGCGTTTCGGGGGGGGAAATGCTGAATCGTTGGATGACGATATAATTCCAGATCCCAGCGAGTTATCGTTACCGCTGTACGGTAAAAAGACATTCGGCAGATTTTCTATTGATCCGAACGCGTTACTGGACAGCCACACGTTGGGGATTGCACCCTTGAATACCACGTTGACTGTCATGTTTCGTCATGGGGGTGGTATCCGTCATAATGTGTCTGCAGGAACTATTCGTACTGTAGGGACATTAAGGATGGAATTCTCCGGTCGACCTTCAAAGGACGTTGCCGATGGGGTGAGGGCGTCCATTGATGTAAACAACAGGCTAGCAGCTAGCGGAGGCAGCCAAGCCCCGACGCTTGATTCGTTACGGGCTCAAATACCTGCTGCTAGACAGATGCAATCTCGTGTCGTGAGTAAACAAGATTTATTAGCGCGCCTTTATACGATGCCTTCTAATTTCGGAAGAATATATCGTGCTGGAATCAGAGCAAATCCAAACAACCCCTTAGCTTCGCAATTATTCATCATATGTCAGGATAAGACTAAAAAATTAACAATAGCACCGGATACTCTCAAGAAAAATTTGATGACATATCTTAATGAGTTTAGATTGATTTCGGATGCAATGGATGTTCTGGACGCTAGTGTTATTAATGTTGCGATAGATTTTGACATTGTCACTAATCCGGACGCAAACAAGAATATGGTGATTCAGGGTGTAATCCTAGCGCTCAAGGATCTATTTAAGATTGATAATTTTCAAATTGATCAACCCTTGGTGTTGGCAGATATCGTAAATGTGATTATTAATACAACCGGTGTAATTGCTCTCACGGATCTTGAGATAATTAATGTGCAAGGTCAAATTGAAGATCGTATATATAGCGACATCAGCTTTAATGTTGATGCATCAACGGTAAGAGGAATGATCATTGGTTCACCGGGATCAATTTTTGAGCTTAAGTATCCTGATTATGACATAGTAGGAAACGCATCTTAGGAGGTGGTAGATGTTTTTAATATTAACGGCTAGCAAAGACACATATATCACCAACAAGGTAATTGATAATGCGTTTCATGTGAGAGACGCCAATGTCGGTCATGCAGCGACCCTAGATTTATTTAAGCTTTGGGACGAATCCACATACCTGTCGGGTTCTACGCGAGTCACCGGTTCCGTCCAAGAGCTCTCCCGGCTCTTCTTAAAATTTGATTATGGTAGGCTAGCTGCTCTCACATCATCGATTCTAAACATTACGGATCCTACATTTACATGCATCTTAAAGCTATATGACATTCTCGGAGGTCAGGGCGCGCCCATAAACTTTAAGACTGTCTTGTTTCCATTATCTCAAAGTTTTGATGAGGGCCTGGGAAAAGATGTCATTTCGTTTCGTGATATCGGGACGGCAAATTTTGTCACTGCATCATATTCGAGTTCCACCAACAACGTATGGTATATGAGTGGTGCAAATGCTTCCGGAAGTCTTGGTGATACCGGTATTGATATTATAGAGCGAGGGGTTTTAACGACTGGGCAGCCTGAGCAGAATCTATTTGTTGAGCAGACATTCCCCCTCGGAAGTGAAAACCTGGCAATGGATATTACCAAGCTTGTTTCGGCGTCGATAGTCGGTACATTAGCAAACCATGGGTTTAGGTTAGCGTTCACTAGTTCACAAGAGTGGGATCATAAGACGAGGTTTGTGAAACGTTTTGCTTCACGCCATGGAGCGAATCGAAAATTAGTACCGCGTATCGAGGCATCATGGGATGATACAATCCAAGATAGTCACAAGAGTTTCTATTTTGATCTATCAGGCTCTTTATTTTTACAGAACTATCATCGAAGTCAACCGGCGAATATCTTGTCAGGTACTTCTCTTACACAATTGCAGGGTAGCGATTGTATGGTATTAAAATTAGTCACCGGTTCATTTACTACATCGTCCTATGTATCCCAGCACTCAGGTAGCTCGAATGGCCCGGGGATGCCGGGCCTCTATTCGTCTTCTTTCTGTATTCCTTTTTCAACTGGCGGCTTGGTTTATAGTGGCACGGGATGGCCGGGCGATACCATTAATCGTTTTGCGATTAAGAGTAGTTCTATTACATTCGCGACTTATTGGGTTTCTACGGATGGAAATGTTGCATTCCATACAGGAAGCTTAAAAATTCAAACAATCCCTCGAAGCGCATTTAATACTACCGAACAGAGGGTTGACTTGATTGCAACAAATGCGAAGACGGTTTATAAAAAGCGTGAGCGCGTGAAGTTTAGGATTTTTGTGAATGATTTAAGCCGACAACCCAAAGCGTCTAGGGTTCCGTATACGGTCGACAGCACAATACTAGACGAAGTATATTATCAGATCAGAGATGTGAATAGCGATGAGATCATAATTCCTTTTATGAAGAAGAATAACGGCACAAGGCTATCCACCGATTCTGGAGGGTTGTTTTTCGAAATGTTTATGCGAGACTTGACAGACGGCAGATCATACACAATCGATTTCTTGGTGGTGGATAGAGGTATAGAGTTTGTAGAACACGCAAAGAATGTTAGGTTCAGGGTTGAAAACTAATGGCAAAGAAGGGCGCTACATTCGGCGATAGAGGTATTTTTGCATCTAACGTTATAAGACGCTTAACTGGTGGTACCGGTAAGATAGAGAAAAAGAATGCCTCTATGACTTCGGGCGCCTTTAGCTCTACTGATAACTTTAGATACGATCCTCCAGGTACCGGTGTAAAGTCCACGCAACAGATCCCACTAGATTGGGCATTGCTTGAGAATCATACATTTTTTAATTCCGCAGAGGCAAAGGTCAATGTGGCATTTGATGAGATTATTAACTATTTTCCCTTTGACGGAACCAGACAAGAGTTAATTACATTCCAAGATAATCTCACTGGATATGAAAAATATGTTTTGGATATATTCCCTAAGCATGTGGGATTTTTACATTTTTCTGGCACTAGCGTTGTAGAAAACCCTCATCACGGCTACGACGCCGCGCTCGGCTCATATGTGACAGTCAAAGATTTTGCCGGTAATCTATTTCCGGACTTGTCAAAGGATAGATCCGGAAAATCAATTCTAGATCCCGGGAAGGGCTCTATAACGTTTGAGTTTGATCTTTATGTTCCGAAACAATCGATCGCCTCACATCCCCAAGTTATCTTGCAAAAAATCAAGGATAATAACCAGGGAATAACACTGGGCATCTCCGGTTCGCTACCAACAATACTACCTGAAACTTCGGATAGCGAGTCTGAAAACAACGCCGGAATCATAATGATGGTGACGTCTGGTAGTGCATTCCTTAGTTGCTCGATGATAATGCCTCGAGACAAATGGGGGCATGTCTGTGCGACTTTTAATCGACGCCCCGGAAAAAATCAGCTGGAGCTATATCTAGATTCAAAGCTACAGAGCGTATCACCGAACTATAATATGGAAGAAATCGACTTTAAGATTTCTCCGCTATTAATAGGGAGTGGTACGGTTCATCTAACCGGCTCGGCAGAAGGCCCATATTCTAGCAGTATGTTCGTTCCGTTACAGACTCTTTCGGGCACAATGGATGAATTACGGATATTTCATAACACGAGGACGATCGCCCAACAGAAAGCCTCGGCTCAAAAGTCAATTTTTCCGGGGACAAATGATCTTAAGCTATACTTCAAATACAACGAGGCGACTGGATCTTATACGAGCAATGATGTAGTTTTAGATAGTTCCGGCAATTCACTTCATTCTCGAATATCAAATTTTTTAACTACGCTTAGAGAACCCCGAGGTCTGGAAAGTCCACTAAAGCTTGAAAGAGTGGAAGATAATCCCATTCTGTTTCCGGATAATTCGGCAGTCACCGACTTAAACGTAGGGATGTTAGCTGATGCCTTAGAGTTTGATGCAAATAATCCAAACTTAATAACAAAATTAATTCCAACCCACTTTTTACTCGAGGCATCTTATGATGAGGGAATGACTGGAGAAATGGGTGATACAGGTGATGCTTACGGATATTACGATAAACGGGCAATTCCTGGTGGCGGCCAGATACCCTCCCCCCAGATCGTAGCTTCCTTGTTTTACACATGGGCGAAGTATTTTGATGAGATGAAAATCTTTATAGATCATCTCTCAAATGTGCTACATGTTGATTATGATACTGATGATACGGTAGCTGCACAATTCTTGCCTTTTTTGGCTGATTATTACGGTTTTTCACTACCCAACCAGTTTAATAACGCGTCTCTCGAACAAATCATCGATGGTGACAACCTCCAAATCGATGCAAGCCTGTCAAAGAATAGTCTACAGTACATACAAAATCAGCTATGGAGAAGAATTCTTATTAATTTGAACGAGATTATCAGATCGAAGGGTACCATACATTCCCTGAAGGCCTTGATGAGATCAATTGGGCTAAACCCAAACAATAATTTCAGGTTCAGGGAATACGGTGGCGCAAAGTCTAGGGATCTCGGCTCTGCTAGAATATTCAAGACAGAAGTCTCTGCCATGTTAGACATGTCAGGATCGTTACGACAATATGAGGCTCCGGTGACAAGCTCTCGTGGTACGGCAAATAACAAGCCGTTTGTACAGTCTCCATTCCTTTCCGGTGCCCGCGTAGAGCCTGGTACACCCCTCATCCGTGATGGTTCGGCTTTTGTGAGAAGTAGGGACGTGGTGGGAATGCCGGATACCAGTGAGATAATTGGCACGACCGAAGCAAGCGACGGGCTATTTACGTCCGGATCATGGACGTACGAGGGTATATACAAGTTCGAAACTGCTCCCGGTGTCCCTAATCATTTCCCGACCCAGAGCCTTGTGAGAATATGCACCACCGGTTCCTTGTTGGCCCAGCGGGCGCAAGACGATCCCGGCCTCCACTATCATAATGCTTATCCCATGGTCGCCGTTAACTTGATAGCATTTAGATCGGGTTCAAAATATGAGTCTGGTTCATTACGAATGTACGCTCGCCCCGGTCGAGGTAAGCAGTCCCCCAACCTGCCAGCGTCGACGTTGGTGTTCAGTCTAAACGATGTTAACATCTTTGACGGAGCAAAATGGCACATATCCATGGGCCGTGAAAGAAATGATGAGATAGATTCTGTTTATTCATCATCATACTTCATTCGCGCCGGTCGCCAATGTTTTGGGGAGCTGGTAGAATATAAGTCAGCTAGTGTATATTTTAGTGAGGAGGGTGACGCCGCACGTCAACAGTATGGTCAGGGGGGTGTGTGGCAAAACCCTTCACAACTTTACAACACATCAGGGTCTTTCTTTACGATCGGATCTCAAAGCTTGGGCCCCGCCGAAGCAAACAGCGATGACGTATTTTTGAATAGTACTGTATACGTGACTGATGACGTGGCTCGATATACAAAGTTTAGCGGCCGACTGGCGCAAATCAGGTTTTGGTCCAAAGCCCTAACGATCACGGAAGATATGGAACATGCCCGTAGCTTCAAGTCATTGGGTGTGCAAGATCCCAGGACTAATTATAACTTCGTGAAGACCGCTAGCGGATCCTTTGCTCACCTTCGAATTGATGCATCAACAGATCAGCCTGTGACAAAATCCGATGGCCTCGGAGAAGCAACATTATTTGATTTTTCCCAAGCCACAGTCTCTGGATCTAGAGGTGCTGCATGGTTCCAGTCAGATAGCATGAACAAAAAATACTTCCACCTTTCGGGTAGCGGCTTTGCTAGCGACGCTCAGATTATTAAACCAGAGAGATTTGATTATAGCATTATCGATCCTAAGTTCGATGAGGGTGGTACTACTAATAAGATACGCATTCGTAGTTGGCAGAATTACGAAAATGTTGAGAAGTACGGAGGCGTCGTCGCACCGTTATATGAGTTGCCCCCTAGCGAGAAGCCTACCGACGATACTCGGTTTGCCATAGAGATATCGTCAGTGCAGGCGTTGAACGAAGATATGATCAGTATTTTTGCTACGCTGGACTCGCTTGATAACATCTTAGGAGCGCCGGAACTCTTGTTTTCGATCGACTATCCGGAGCTTCGGGTGTTAAGGGATGTTTATTTTCAACGCCTAACTGATAAAGTTAAACTTAAGTCATTCTTTGAGTTCTTTAAGTGGTTCGACTCTTCGGTCGGTGTCATTATTGAGAGCTTGGTGCCCAGGAAGACTAAGTTTTTAGGAGTTAATTTTGTGATTGAATCTCACATGCTTGAGCGAGCAAAGTTTAATTATAACTATAGTGATGTGTACCTGGGCGAGAACAACAGGCACGGCTTAAAGGGTGTGATTCTTTTGAGGCAGATCGTCGGAGACTTAAAGAGGTTCTAATGGCATATGCAGTTCAACTAGTAGGATACGCCCTGACCCGAAAGTTTAGTGCCGGCACAAGAGACCTTCGCACTCAGGCCGGTACCGAGTATATTTCTGATGGGGATCTGCAGGGCTGGTGGCGCTTGAACGAAAACGTCGACGGAACAGGGTCCAACACCGGCGATGTCACGGATAGCAGCGGCAACGGCCGAGCAGGCACGTTCGACCTCGATGCCGAGCGGCCGATCCGGTCTACCCTCACACCCTCTGCCCGGTTTATGCAGGACGCGTCATGTCATTTTCGAGGCTTGGAGGACTCCGGCGCCGACGGCGTTAACATTGGTTCGGGCACGACGTGGAATGCCATCATAGGAAACGCGACCGGTGGAACATCGCAGGTGACCGTCTCGGTGTGGATCTACAAGATCGAAGATGGCGGCTCCGACAACGGCACAATCTGGAGTTTCGGAATCGGCTCAAACTCGTACGGCGGTCTCACCCTTTATTCCACGTCCGAGAATAGACTGACTTTTGATACTTGGTGGGGCGGAGCTGGCGGTAATAGGGCCCGATGGCGAACCCAAAAGGGCGTCTTCAAACGTGAAAGGTGGCATCACATTGTTCTAACGTATGACGCCCGTGACCCCGGGAATGAACCAATAATCTACGTTAACGGTAGGGTACCCCCGAATTCTGGGTGGAATGGCGACGACTTCCCGCCCGCTGACTCGACATGGGACGGCATTTCCGAGGTGGTTGACTTTACCAACTGTTACATCGGCTCTCAGATTTTCGGCTCTGACGACATCTCGGCTCTGGGTTTCAACGGCATGATTGCAGACGTTGCTGTCTGGAACTCAGTGCTCAGTCCTCACGAGGTTGCAGCGCTAGCTACGGTCCGCTCGACCGGAGCATATCTCGTAACTCGTAATTACAACCTACGGGGCAGCATCGCGACACTCTCTTCATCGATCGATAGCTTCAGGCAGGGCGTGAGCGTTCGCAGCATGGCCCAGCGCTACGTGGGAATGTCTCCTAAGCTAGCCGCAGGGTCAGCGCCTCGAATGGTGATAGACAATAAATTGATCGAGTTTCAGGACACGATCTTTGATGAGACGAATCAGCCCCCTCGCATCTCTAAAATATTGTCCGGAAGTTCGATCGCCGCCCTTTCCGGATCAACGACATCGCTTAACTCTGCTCGGGGTATCATCTCGTTCATTCCTAATCATGAGATGGTCCGTCGCGATTTTGGCCAGCCCAAGTTATTTAAGGATAACGAACCCTACGAGGATATGTCGAAGTGGGATCCGGTGGTTTTTATAAGCAACTGTGAAGAGTACATGATCTATCCTTATGTCCTCGCAAACGCTTCTATGCGAGATCCGGAGCAGATGGACGGTGTGATAGAGCCCCTGGCAATTCGTTCTCGGGCCAGCCGCAACTCTATTGACTGGCCTTACGAAGCACATTCTGTCTGGGGACTTTTGTTAGAGGGTGCAGAAGACAGTCGTCGCAGATCGTGCCCCATAGTTCAACAAATAGATCTCCAGCCTACGAACATGGAACCCTTCGAGGACGGCGGTTATGAGTTTATGGGATTCACACCCCTATCGGGCTCCGTTCTTTCTGGTTCGTTGCCATACGGCGCGATCGTTAGCAACTATGGTTACCTTCATGATAACCCTGCTGTAATCAACCCATGGCTCGATACGTCAGATCGGGAGGAGGCGTATGCACCGCTGCTCAAAGACCCGGTTGCTTCTGGGAGCTACAACAACACTCTCGCCATTCCGTTCGACCGTTCGATATACGACGCACTCATGCAGGTGACCAGTTCTATAGACGATCTCACGCTACGCCATCACAAATCAGCTCCAGCAGGGTATGATTACCTTGATGCTGAGGACGGAACGGACTCCATCGTGTTTGGGGGTTGGAAGAAATAATGCCGAAAGTAAGTAAAAATAAGTATCAATTTCAGGTAGAAGACTATAACTTGAGCCAAGATTTCAGCATTGGCTTTCCGTTCGCATCGCATGACGAAGGCATCGCGGGAATGATGAACATCAAGCATTATACGTCTTCCGACAACCTGCAGGGTTGGTGGCGGCTCAATACAGATCTGGCCGCCGATGACATCGCACCCGATTCTAGCGGGAAGGAACGTCACGGTGCGGGGACTGAAACTATTCCCCTTCCCTTGCGGACGGTCGCTCATCCGCCATCGCTAACAGGCAGATCAATTCAGCAGACGGCTTGTGGGTTCTTATATCCTGCTAATTACTACCCTTCCGGCGGCGGTCGAGCTATTGACATCAAGAAAGCCACAACCGGTGCCGATTGGGATGACATCTTTACCACGTCTGGGGCAATATCATTCGCTGCGTGGATACAACCCCTTGGGACACGTAATGTCTCCGCTCCCGACTTCGGGCGTGTTCTTGAGCTAGGCTACAGCCCGGGCTATACCGGCGGACCTACGGGCGGGTGGGGTATCATGATCAATGATGCTGCGGATAATTCCGTTACCGACTCGGGATACTGTTTC
>Ga0098033_1001358_pt1 | contig 10168 bp, 4 predicted proteins | sample 1_EtaG_FD_75049 | JGI IMG/M metagenome (GOLD analysis project Ga0098033, IMG submission 75049) | Marine viral communities from the Subarctic Pacific Ocean - 1_ETSP_OMZ_AT15124 metaG | ecosystem: Environmental > Aquatic > Marine > Oceanic | place: Pacific Ocean | collected 2015-01-07
GATCTTCTCCTACTTTTGAAACATATGTATATTCACCCGTTACAGGATCTTTAAATTTCACAACTACACCTTCTTTTACAATACCTAACTTTTTCCATAGTTGCGCTGGCGTTGCGTTAGGATGATCTTTCATATATTTTGTAGCGTCTGCGTTATGTATTCCTGATTGTTTATCTCGATTGGCTTGATATTTAGCTAAATACGTTAGATATTTTTTCTTATTAATCTCCATAGTCTCCATAGAGTAAAGATTACCGTCAATTCCAGCTTGGAGAGTACCAAGATTAGCATTGTCTTGCTCGTGTCTACCTATTATTTGTTGATTTCTACGATCCCAATCTTGACGACCTTCTGGATCGTTTTTAAATCCTTTATTTGCTTTCCACTCCTCACGTTGAGCCGTAATATCAGCTTGCATTTCCGTATAATCAGAATCAATCATTTGAAGATTTAAAGGATCTTCAAAAATTTTCATGGCTTTTTTAAACTCCAAGGTAGCAAGATCATTTTCTAATTTAATACCTGCAGCTATTTCTTCAATTCCACCCATCAATTCTTTATGGGCATCTACAGTGCTTTGATAATGTTCACTATAGTCACCTGGTACATTTGCCATGCCCGCGGCGTACGCCATTCTCGCTATTGTTGGATCTGCTTTTCCTGCTAAACTTGCCATATTTTATATTTGTTTAAAATTAATTTTGGTTTACTACGGTCTATTTAGAAATTCCTCATAAGTATTGTACACTGGATCTGTAGTTCCTTGTGGACCACCCAAATTCATCTGATCCCACGACATTTTCGACGCCATATTGGTGAAACTCTGCATATTTTGCATTTGCATTTGCATAGCTGCTGAATTTGCTGCCATTTGATTTGAATATGCTGATTGTACACCTGCGTTAGCGCCAGCTAAACTACCATATTGAATACCTAATAAAGTTGATTGTCTACTCATTTCAGCCTCTTGAACCATTGCATCTCCACCTCGCGTAGCCATATCAGCTGCGGAAGCACCTTTTGCTATCAATTCCTCTCTAGCCGCTTCAAACTGTTGTACTGACATAGCTCCTTTTGCTGTTAATTGTTGGTTTATCGCTTCTTGTTTTGCTAGATCAACTGAAACTTGTCTAGCTTGTAGTTGGCCTTGACTAGCTAATGCTTGTGCTAAACCAGCAATACCACTACCACCAGCAGCACCTCGCATTTCTTGCATTATGTTAGCTCTTTGCTGTGCTCCTTGCTCCATTTGGAAATCAGCAGCACCAGTACTAACTTTTAAATCTTCATATACATTTTCAAAATCAGTTTGTAATCCTTCATACGCATTTTCCACACCCGCGTAAGGATTTTCAAATTTAAATTGTCTATAAATATCTTTTTGCTTATCAAGTTTTGCTTGTTGTTCTTTTTGGAAATCTAATTGCTTTTGCAACATAGCATTACTTGCTCGTTGATTTTTCTTCGCAGCCTTACTTCCCATCCAACCTGTTAACGCTGTTGCTGCTGCTAAAGCTATATATCCTGTTGCTGCTCCACTCATGTTATTTCTTTTTTTGAATTAATTTCTTTTAATATTCCCAAAGCATCACATCCAGGTGGTAAATCTTCATACTTAGTACATATAACCTCATGTTCAGCATCTTCTATTGTAGTGTTTTCAGTAGCGTGCACTGTTGTAAATACACATTCTTCATGTGTATATATAATTCTTTTTGTACCTGGTTTTGTAACACCTTGATAAGGGGCTTTTATATGTTGTATACCTTCCTCTGACAATATTGACATCTCTCCTTTCATTAAAAAGAATGGATGTTCTTTTTTATGTATTTTAGTTACAACAATTTCGTTAGCCGGATTATATATTTCTCTAACATAACAACCTCCAGCAAAAGTATGTTTAACTGGATTTAGTTCATGGAAACTATCATCAACTAAAGCGCCTTCTGTATTTCTAATTTCTTTTTCAAGAGCAACTATTTTATTTCTAAACTCATTACGTCTACGTATTTCTTCACCAATCTCCCAAGCTTCATCGAAATTATAACTATGACTTAATCCAAGTAGTTCAGTTATAGCTACAAATTGTTCTTTACTTTGTTCTTTTGTTAAAGCTGAAGATTCTACTTGCTCATTTATTTTTTGTATCCCTTTATCTACTTCTTCTTCATCCATTACTACATAATCTTTATCATCTAGTTTTGATGCAACTAAACCTGCGGGACATACTTTTTCTATAAGGTTAGGTGATATACTATATATACGCGAAAAGTTTCTTTCTGAAGCTTTGTATCCAAGCGCTTTACATCTTTGTATAATTCCTTCGTTCTCAGTCATAGCCCAAATCTCTAAACAACCAACTTCGTTTGCCATTTGTTCACATGCTCGTATTAGCATTAATATAATATCAAACCTATCTTTTGAAACGTACTTTGGATCTGTTATTAGATTATCTATATAACCAACCTTTGAATTTGTTAAATATAAATAAGCTGCTGCTATAGGTTTATCTTTTTCAATAATAATTCCACCTAAACCATCCATAGGTAAAATATCCTTTTCTAAAGGCGCAAAACCCTGTTCATCCCACCATCTATCTATGTATTCGTAATCGCTTAATTCGATTTTACGAATATTTATTTTATTATCCATAATTTAATTTAATTTAATTATATATATAGTTACAGTTTACGCTGTTTTTTTACATTATGATGCAGTAAGAAACTTATTTACATCAAAGCGTAATGTAAAATCCGCATCATCTACATTTACAAATTCTATATTACCTGTTATCGTTGCTGTTCTACTTGTGCCTCCAACTGTTAATACTGTATTTTGTGGTAATACTTGTGATGTACCAATAGTCCAATCACCAGCGCCAGTCGCGCCACCACCAGATGTTATTATTGGTAATGCATATGGAGTAAAAGTTAATGTAACTTCATCAAGAATTGAAACTGCTTCTGAAACAGAAAATTCTTTCACATTATCTCCGTCTGGATTTAATGCTATAACTGTAACAGTACTATTAGTAGGTATACCATTACCTTCAACCCTGTCACCAACAACCATTTTCGTAGCAACATTATTATCCATAACTATTTCAGTTACATTAGAAACTTCTCCATCTACAGTATCTGTACTACGCGCTAAAGTTGTATCTATACCAATACCACTAATTGTAGATATATTATTAATAACACCTTCTCTATTTGCAACGGGTATTGTTGTGTCAGAAGAATCTGTTGTTACAGTTGTTGTAGGTGCAGTTAATTCTACTTTTAAATCTGTTAATTTTATTGTAGCATTATGTATTGTTTTTATTGTGTCTGGACCGTAAGCATAAAAATAAGTAGTTTGACCAGCTAAATCGTTTTCTACTTGCCCATTGAAAGTAATATAACCTAATTGTTGTGTTACTAAACCATTTGTAATTGTTGGCTTATAACCTAAAGGATCTAAAGCTGGAATACTAACATTAGTAACTATATTTGTTACTTCTTCAATACTACCATCTTCATTGTGAATTTCCGTTGTATATGTTGTTGTGTCTTTATATGGGCCAATTGTAGATGGTGTAATAGCATTATCTGAATCCACCACCCCCATACCAGGTAATAATTTATGTATACTACTACCACCATTTATATCCCATCTATAGTAATAAGGTGGAGTAAAGGTTAATGTAACCGCATTACCGATAGTAACATTCTCTGAGGCGGTAAATTGTTTAGACGTAAGCCCACCTCCAGTAATAGCGCTTACAGTAACTACAGACGTAGAAGATATACCATCCCCAGTTACTCTATCACCAACTTTCATATTATCCGCAACATCACTAAGCATAGTTACAGTAGTAGTACCACTCATTACAGCATTAGTAGCATTGGTAGCGCGAGCTGTACCAGTCCAAATATCTTCACCGGGTATTATAACTCCACTACCCATTGTAACGGTGGCATATGCAGTTAAATCACTTATTGTTGGTTGCCTATTTATTTGTAGTACTTTTGTTGCTGCAACTGTAACTCCAACTGAAAATGCTGTTTTACCAACAGCGCTCCCTCTACCCACAGTGATAGTATCTGAAGAAACAGCCATACTAACAAAATTACCAGTACTATGGTGTGTTCCGCTTGGTGATATAGCACTCAATGTAATCGTAACATCCGTATATTGGTATATTATTTTCTTTAATAAATTAGAATTAGAACCCGTAGATGAATTTATATCTATACTACCATCACTAAATCTAACCTCAGAATATTCAGTGTGAACAGTATCATGCATAGATTCTGCAAAAACATAAATATTATAATGATCATCATCTGTAATCGTTGGAAAAGTAATAGATCCATTATAAACGCCATTATCTACTCTTCTATTTTTTAATCTTTTATGTGTTGCTGAAAAAGTCTTAGTTGAAAAATTATAATATTCGTTAAGTTCATTTGTAACTTCTAAAGAAAATATAGCACCATTATCTCCAATCACTTGAAAAGTTCTTATGTTGCTTTCCGCAGCCATGCTACTCAAATCTATATTAAAATTTCTAATTACTTTTGCCATATTATAATTTATTTACTACTTTCAGTTATTTCAGAATTAACTGAAAATAATTCAGCTTTATCTGTAGAGTTATTTCTAAACGTTGTTTCAGCGTAATACCCTAACAAACCAGATGTATTTACCGCATGATTTTTAGCGAACATAATATAATCTTGCGCAGAAGGAAGAGTACCACTATCATCTACAGTTACGGTATTATTAGTTAAACCTGTTACAACACCGGCTTTTTGTATATTATCGGATTCTAATCTTGTGAAACCAAAAACTTGTCCAGTTATAACTTTTTGTATAGTACCTCTTATTGTAGCTGAATTAGTATCTCTCGCAAAGAAATCAGGTTTACTATTACTTGTCGCGGTAAAATACTCGTTAACAACACCATTACTACTAAGTCGCAAATTAGAACTTAAACCGCCTGATATGGAAAACCCTAGATCACCTGTGCCATTATAATTACTAATTTCTAACGTAACATAATATCTTTCATTAGTTACTATGTTTTCTGGTGTTAAATTATTAAAGTAGTTAACACCACTAGGTGTACTTACCGTTGGAGACCATGTTATAGTAGTATCATCAACTATTGTAAAACCGTCATTATCAAATCCTAATAGAGCGCCATTTGGAAGAGGACCACTTACTCCAGAAGTATCATTTGTCATACTACTTACCTCGTTTACATCTAATATATTACTCCCCAATACCTCCGACGGTCTTTCAAAATATATGGTATCACCAATTTGTAATGAAGAGTTTATATTGTTAGAAAAAGTAATGTCGTTACCACTCATGCTATCAATAACACCTATACCTTGTATGTCAAACGCGCCAAAATCTGTTGTTGAACTTACGTCAGAATCTATACCTTTGATATAATTAAACCATTTACCTTCTTTTTCTATGAACTCAGACAAGTTACCCTTTTGTTTATCTGTTTCAATGTTGCTAACATACCAACCATCCTTAGACATAGAATTGAAATGATTAACAGTTTTTTCTTGTTGTTCTGTAGTTATAACATCTCCAACTTGCCAATCACCAGCTTCACCATAACCAGCAGACGCGTTCCATCTACCGTGTATACCTCCACCAAGAGGATCGTTCCATATTTTTATAGGACCAGTTTTAATAAGAATATTATTTCTATATTGTTTTACGTCAATTTGAGATGTTGCCCATAAACCACCTGTTCCACCTTGAACACCTGAATCTGGATTAATTATTCCAAATAAAGTATTCCATTCTTCATCCGTAAAGTAAAAATATTTACCATCTGGTTGGCTTGATGATCCTGTGTAAACAATACTATCAACCGTTATGTTTTTAATACCTTCAACCCTAGATTGACTACCTTCATAATCTAAAGCGTGGAAAGATTTTATACTGCTAGGTATATCGTTTAATATAACATTTACACTAGAATTAGTTGCTGTATTATAAAAAGTATTTCTTTTACTACCTTGTATGTGGTGTTGCCAAAGTTTACCATTTTTTATAGTATAATAATCGTTAGCACAACTAATAGCATTTTCAGGAAAAAACGATTTAAAACTAACCCAACCTTTTGTATCTTCTCTAAAAGAAATTGTTTTAGGTATGGCAGAATGAATAGTTAAATTATATTCATCTTGTCTATCGTCATAACTACCAATTATTTTTGGTTCAACTTTTACTTCCTCTAACACTATATTTGCAATAGATACAATACCACTATATAACCAACTGCTATTAGAATAACCATTATTATCTGGTATACCATTACTATTAGTATCTGGCCAACCATCAGCTATTCTTTGTGCGTTAACATAGTTCTGTACTGTATCTTGAGTCCCACCAGGTGGAGTATAAAGACCAGCTGGAGTATTAACTTGATATTGTAATAGTTGAAAATCAGTTCTGTTTGCTACCCATGTAACATTGACATGTTCGCCATTAGTTTTTCCTACTGCTCCAAATCCTCCAGATATCCACCCACCACCAGGAATCGAGTTGACTACTGTTATACTACTATTACCTACTCCAGTCCCTTGATGCTGTAATCCACTATGCTCTATAACATCAAATTGTAATTGATATTTTTTACCAATCTCTAAAATATTTAACTTTCTAAGTCCCGCGGTCTTACCATATCTACTATCGTGAATATCATTATTATAATATCCTAGAGTTGCTACGCCATTTGCTACATAAGAATTTCCACTAGCAGGAATATCCCAATTATCATTTGAAGAAAGAATATCTTCACCTAATAAATTTACTTTACTAGTAGAAAGATTATCCCTAAACCAATCTTTCATACCATGCATTGAAATAGGTGTTAACCCATCTTTTGATAACCTCATTACCGAACCTCTTTGTTTATCTGTAAAATAAGATCTATACGCTTCAGAAACAAATGATTCTGGATTTTTAGATATTCCGTATTCACCTACAAATGGTACTGCTTGTCCTAACACACGGTTTGTTGATGTTAATTGTGGATTTCCATCTGCGTTGTATACAGCATCTTTACTTGCTAAAATCTTTAAAACCTTATCTTCACAAAGAGTGACTAAATCAGTATCTCTTGTATGTAGTTTTTGTATACTACCATACGTGGGATTTATATCTTTTGTTATTTTTTCAGCTGCAATAAATTGATTTAAATTATTTACACCGCTAGTACTGTTGTATAATCCAGAATATATTAAACCATATTTTCTATGTTCTTCTTTGTAATCTTCAAATATGGTTGATACTTTAACTCCTGGGGTTAGTTGTGTTGAGTTAAAAGTATCGGTAATTCTATTTGACTCCACGCCATTACCAAATGAATAACAGTTATGCCAATTTAAAACTTTTTTTGTACTATAATTATTAAATATATCTAAACCAATAGTATCACTATAATGACTTGCAGGGGTATTGTCTGGATTTGTAGATACACCTGCGTTTGTTTCTCGTATTCTAACATAAACAACTTGACCATCTCCACCCTCTTCTATTGAGGGATGGGTGATTTTTAACCAATCACCAGCAAAAATTAATATTTGATCAATATCTGGCATATTATATGTTTATCTTATTTTTAATAATTTCTCTATTTCCTATATAACGACATATTGGAACGCCTATTGCCATTATTAATTTACCTAATATATTACCATTGTAATTATGTGGCTCTTCTCTATGTGCCATTTCATAAGCCCACGCCACTCCTATTGGTTTTACTAGATGAGTAATTATCTTAGATTTTCTCATTGCGTTAACAACATGTCCAGACCACTTCCAATAACCTATCTTAGTTGCTATATCCATGTTATTATCTGAATGTTGATAATCTAATTCTAGCACTTCTCTAGGTAAAAGCCCCTGTTCACATAATTCTGTACATATTATTTTACCACCACCACCAGTACCACCACCACCACCAGTACCACCAGTACCACCACTACCACCACCACCAGTACCACCACTACCACCAGTACCACCACTACCACCAGTACCAGTACCACCAGTACCACCAGTGCCACCAGTACCACCAGTGCCACCAGTTATAATGGTAGGTACCCATGGTGGCGCGTTACCTGGTGTCCATCCAAAAGACTGTAACCATGCTATATAAACTTCTGATGCTGTTTCTTCTTCTACTTGTATATTTTTTGATAAAACAATTTCTTCAGTTTCAGGATTTACTTGTACTACTTTTGTTCCTTGTGGAATAGAATTACTTCCCTCATGTTCTACAATAGAATTAATAGGAATTAGTTCGAGTATATTTTCTTTTGTTAACTCTGTATAAATAGGCATAGATCCTGTCGCTTCGTAATACACGTCTAAATCTGCATTTTCTTTTGGTTTAGTTTCCCAAACAGCTGGATTAGCTGGTAATATTTCTTCTTCTGAACGATTTGATTTTTCTTCCACCCAGTCCCAAGTATATCCTACAGCATCTGTACCAGTTTTTGTATCACTAATCCCTTTACCATCTCTAAAAAAGTTTAAATTTTTAGCGGAATTAGGACTTAACCCGTTCATTGGATATTGATGAAATCTTAGTACGTCACCGGTAGTTATATTGCTTGGGGTACCAGTACCAGTACCATTCCAATTATCAGAACCATCATATGTTTTAAAATATATAGTATAATCAGAAGTATTTTTAGATATTTTTGATACAATAGCAGGTGGATTCATATCAGTAAAATCATCACCTCCAGCATTATCATATTTTTTTAATACCATACCTACAGAAAGTTGGTCTGTGCTAGAACTATTTGTTCCATTACCAGTTATAGAATCCACTGTTACATAATTAGTGTTTCCACCACCACTTGTAGCAACTGTTAACTCTAAATATTTAGTACCAGTAATCGAGGTGGGTGTTCCAGTTTGTATTGGATTCCAATAATCATTAAAAGCCTTATCAACCCTTATTCTCCAATTTTTAGTATAATTACTAGGTCTTAAATAGCTACAAGTAGCAAACGTAATACTATCCTCCCCAGCATCTATTTCTGTTTCTAGATGAGATTTATCAACAACTGTTTCTCCTATAACATTAGATGAGAGACCACTTGTATTACTATATAGACCACTTGGTTTACCCATAAGAGCTTTTGCGTGAAAAGGAAATATTTGATCAGGATTTATTCCTTTTCCAGGTCTGTTAGCATCATGATAATGACCCGGGACGGTGCCACCAAAATATCCTTCCCTTAGACTTTCGTATCTAACCCTTAAAAATATATCAACATCACGAACAGTATATATAGTTTCAGTTGGATCTTCTTTAAATCTAAATTGACTACCTATTGCAATTTGTTTTATGAAGTCCGCTTCTGATTCAGAGTAATTATAATTTTCTCCAGCTAAATCATAAAAACTTGGATCTGATGTAGCAAATTTTCTACCATCCCAATCCCCACTAATCACATCACTTGGTGTAATCCATCTCACAGGTTGAATCCCACCAAAAGAAAGTTCGATTAACGAACTACCTTCTTCTCCACTTGCCCAAGATCTTAACCCCATAGAGGTCCAACTCGATCTTGAAGGCCAAGTATCCCAACCTACATCATTTCCTGAGATAGTGCTATGGTTAAAATTACCAACATTTATAGCTTCGTCAATAAACCAAACATCTTGAAAACTTTGATCTTCAGCAGCGGTATCATCAACAATATCTAGTTTGTCAACTCTATTTTTAATAGCATCATTCCCTAAATATACGTTTATGCCTCTAAAATAAGCATCATAATCTCTCCAAACATCTGGATCACGTAATGGATCGTGCAGGAAGTATGGTTGTGAGCCCCAAGTACTTGTCCATGCCACTCTTTTTTTATTATTTAAGGTACCAAGATTTTGTGTAAATTTACTTGTTGCATCATAGTAAAAATTCCATTTATGTCTAACGTCGTTTTTATCACTTGATATATTATCATTTAATCCAACAGCACTAAAATTACTTTGTATATCAAAAAAAGCTTGAGTAGAGTTTGCTTGAGTTTCATCAAAATGTTTTTCAATACGATTAGAATCACTATGTGTTCTCAAAGAATATATTTTACGAGATGCATTCGTACTTTTGTATTCTTTTTTAGTATTATCAACTTTA
>Ga0098033_1001364_pt1 | contig 10130 bp, 10 predicted proteins | sample 1_EtaG_FD_75049 | JGI IMG/M metagenome (GOLD analysis project Ga0098033, IMG submission 75049) | Marine viral communities from the Subarctic Pacific Ocean - 1_ETSP_OMZ_AT15124 metaG | ecosystem: Environmental > Aquatic > Marine > Oceanic | place: Pacific Ocean | collected 2015-01-07
ACCGGGTTGTTGTAGATGGACTGGTTGGTCCCATAAGTCTGTGCATCGGCTGTGCCAGCTGCACCAGTCTGGAGGTCGGTGTCACCACCGACGCGGGTACCGTAGGTGTAATCCAGGTAGAAGAGCAGGCCAGCAGGCAGGCTCATAGGCTGGATGGAAACCAGCTCATTGGCGACCAGCCCACCGAAGACACGGCGAACGATCGGGAAGGCGATATTGCTGAAGCCGCGCAGGTCACCTGACGAGGAGACGTTGCCGCCGCCAGTTGACAGGGAGCTGGTCTCGCGCAGAAGCTGCATTGCCTGGTTTTCGAGCAGGCGAGCCATGTTTTCGCGACGAGTCTTATCCAGGCCGCGCAGGAGGCCAGTGCGGCTCCACTTTTCGACCAGAGTGCTAGACTCGGTACCCATGTGGCGCTCGCGGATGCCTTCAGTTAGTTGCTTTAGTGTGAACTTACTCATGTTTTTTTCCTTTAGAATCGGTTGAGTATGGGGTTGTCTCTTCGCGGTATTCCGTTAGCCCTTATCAGGGAGCCCAGCCAGTTGTGCCCAGCGGTCGACAGTCGGAGAAGCTGTTGAGCTTCCACCACGGCCAGCCGAACGCGAGGAACCACCGGAGGAACGTTGAGCTGCCTCAGAAAGAGGCTTGGCATTGCCACGACGCTTAAGCGACTCGGTAAAGCCCTTATAAAGCAGCTTGACTTCCCTCAGCGTCTGCGCTTTATCCAAGGAACCAACAATAGAGCGAAGTTGCTTCTCGTTGAGCGACTTGGTGTGCACCAGACGATTTACATAAAGGAGCTTAGCATTGAACAGATTTTGTTCCTGCAGCTGCTTGGTGAGCTTACTCATCTTCTTACGAAGATTTACTCGCTCTCTGCGAAGAGCTCGATTCTGACGGCTCTCATTACGAAGTCTTTGAAGTGTTTTGCCCTCGACCTTGACGGTGCCCACGGCATCCTGCTTATTTAGGTCGGAGTCATCGGAGTCTACAAACGGCTCGCGATCCTTCTTGGCTCCACCAAAAGCAGCCAAGCACTTAGGATCATCAGCGTTTCCTTCGGCGATTTTACGCATACGAAGAAGCTCTCTCTTGAGCATGCCTTCATCGATCTCAACAACTTCCTCGTCATCTAGATCACTAAAGTCCATTTCTCCGCCAGCCTCATCGTCCATTTCGAACTCTTCCTCGGCGTCAAGCTCAAGGTCTTCGGCACCGACGAGCTCAAGGTCTAGCTCAGACACATCGACGTCTGCAGGAAGGCCTGTGATTTGAAGAGTAGCGCCACCGGCTTCGGGGACTTCCTCTTCAACCTCATCACTGAGCTCAACATCCAAATCAGCATCAGCATCTTCGAGGCCAGCATCATCATCTTCAAAAATGCCGAATTCCATCATTAAATCCATCTCAGTTAGCCTCTTTCGAGTAGCCATTTCTGCAATCTCCTTGCGAAGTTTTACGAGTTCTTGCGATCTCACTCCTGCAATACCTATCACCCCACTATCGAGGATTCTCATTTCGTTGAGCATTTTGTCACATAGTCGACCTAAAAGATCGAGACTTTTCTTGTCTCGCCCTAAATGTGACTCCAGCAAGGTATCACCGAAGCTTAAGCTGTCTTGAATTCTCTTTACGCGATCATTAAAATCAGTCTTCGTCTTTGGCGCAACTGATTCCGTGAGTGCCATCAAAGCTCGTGCCGATTCCATATTCAACAGAAGTTTGTCATCATCTGATGATGTGTCTTCGTCATCATCTGAATCCGATTCCGATACTGCGCCTGCTGTTGAAGTAACATCTGGATCGGCCAGTGTGTTTAGATCTAATACGGCAGCTGACTCGGTGGGAGATGATGCTTCACCTGGGCTAGTATCATCAATATCACTCAAGGATCCCGCAAGGACGTCTGCCTCTTCTGTATCTTCACCCAGAATTTGCTTCTCAATTAGCTGCCGAATGCGAGGCGTAATCGCTTCGACGACTGTTCGAGTGGCATTGTCTTCCGCAGCTTGGCGAAGCTGCTTAGCTTCCAGAACCGCTTCTTCGAATAATTTTGTCATACTTACATCCTACGCTAACGACAGTACATATTCGCATCGACACGAAAGATTAATGAAAGCATTCGCAAGATTTGTCATCATCATCCTCGTCGTCCGGTGCAGTAAAATCGTCTTGGAATTCCTTTGCCAAATCGGCGTGATCATCTTGAATCTTCAAGAGCACCCGATCATCATTGAGAGGGATATCGTCTAATGTGTAAGCAGGTGTCTGTTCATCACCAAACATGACAGGAGGTGAAGATGCCCAGCCTTTCTTCGTGCCTTTGCCTCCGCCGCCCGATTTTCCAGGTGCCGTCTTGTATACTGTCCAGGCTACACCGCCAGCGCCGCCAGAAGCCTTGCGTCCTTTATATAGATCAGGGACGGTAGAGATAGAAGACGAGGACATTCCCAGTGATTCACCCAAACCGCGACCGCCTTGCACAAAGCTTGCACGATCAACGTTACCTCTGCCAGCATTAGCGTCTCTACTGATATACGCGCCTGTCTTCCTAAGGAAGGCGTCTTCATCCTCTTCATCAAACACATCTTCAGACTCAACATCAGGATCAAGCTCTGTGGGGCCCTCTCCATATGGATAGGTTTCTCTTGACTGATATGTACTACCGGAGCCCGTGGGCTTTCCTGCGCGGCCGTAACCATGACCTAAACGTGCATCATGAGCACCACCAGCGGGGCTAAACTCTAGCAATACGAATATCTTTCGATAGTGCTCAGCAAGGCGCCCCACTGCGCGGCTACCTTCTCGAGCTTCTACCCAGAGAATATTCTCCGATAACTTGCTGACTGATCGGCTCTGAAGTATCGCTGGGATTTGCAAGACCGTTTCCCACACCGTACTCAGTACCCGGATCTGATGGCCAATCAGCTGGAGGTGTCGGAATATCGCTCGGATTCATGCTGCCTGGGCCCGGTGAACCTGGTGCAGGCGAGAAAGATGAACCTGGAAGACCACCGCCACCAGTGGCAACATCATCATGATTGGGAGCGTCATCATAATCACGATTGTGTAGACCAAAAGTGTGACCGCCATCATTCACCAGCTCACCTGCGATCATATTATTACCCATTTCCTCGACAGTCGTATAAGTCAAATCACCCGCATAAATTGGAGATGCAGGAAACATTGACTGAAGTTGAGCAGTGTCAGACTCACCCGAGCCATACGTTGTGGGAACGATTTCGACAGTAATTTGCTGATGTGAAGGCATGTTGTCTCTCCTTTAGTTAACTAGGAGCGAAGCTTAGAAAGTCGCTCCTTTGACTTGGCACGGGCTTCACGAATCTGCCTAAGAGCCTTGATGATCTTTGCTTCCTTGATCTTTAGGGTTGCCATGAAATTGACTTCCTTCTCAAGAGTATCAGCAAAGCCGTCAGCATCGACTTCCTTGGTCTTGTTTGCTAGATCAACAAGCTCCTTCTCGTGTACCTTCTTGTCGGCATCGAGCTTAGAAGCCTCTTCTAGGATGATCTGCTTGAGCATTTTGGGGGTAAGCTTGTGTGTAGCCATCGATTCTATCTCCCGTCAGAAGGACGTGCTGCTAGTACATATGTGTCCGTGCAAGAAAAAACTCGTCAGATGCTGGTCAATTTGCTTGCGGCACACCTGGGTGCTTAGACGGTGCAAAAGCCAAGTCAGCCCATTTACTAGAAGCTCCTGGTGAAATCTGATCAAAAATATCAGATGGATCGCCTGCAAGTTGAGGCCCTGCGTTTGGATTAGGTCCCCGAGCGGCCTCAGCCATGTGTGTGCTACCAAGCGCCGGATCCATTTGGGCAATTCTTTGCAATGACCCTCGTGCTGTATCAGTTAGGATCTCCTGCATCATTGGATCTGCTGACAAAGCTTCTACAGCATTTTGCACATTTTCGTCAAAATTTCTGTTAGGCACGACAGGTGTGTCTAGTGCTGCTGTTCTACGCTGATTTCTTTTTGACAGCGTCTCAACTTGCTGTGCCTCTAGCCGGCCCAGACCCATTCCTTGTTGAGGCGCCCCATGCGCACTTACTGATTCTTGTAACGATTCAGGAGAGTCTGACAGTCCTTCAGCCAAAATCTCAATCAAGCATTCCTTGACGATTTGCTTAAGGTCTGATCTCTTCATTTTTGCCATTAGCCAATTCCCTGGAACGCGGCAACCCCATCAACGGAGCCAGTCAATACGGGGAATTGAGAGTACTCAACACCCGTCAAGCCTGCCAACAAACTATACTCTACAGTGTTAACATCAGCAAGGAAAAAGAGTTCTTTGCAACGAATCTCAAGCCGTTCTGTCGTTTCATTTCCAGACAAGATCAAGTAATTACTTGTCACAGTACCCTTCACACCGTTCTTAGTAAAACCGATTCGCATCGGATTGTTGCTCAAATTAGTGATAATCAGGAAGCGGGTGGCATACGGGAAGACGATGTGCTTAGCAGTTGTCGTATCTACAGGATCCCCTGCTGATGCGGTGACATAAGGTACACCCGAAATCTGATACGAGGGGACGTGATTAGGTCCCGTTTTTGGATGATTGAGTGCCATTAGTTTCTCCAGCTCATGATATCATTAAATAAGCGATCAATACGATCATCTTTTCGAAATTGTTCGCGAAGATTTTTCAGCTCAGTCGATGTAATTTCACGACCTTCTCTCATCATAAAAGCACCAGGCGTGCTTGGCTCGCTAACAAAATCCCAACAAATTAACTGGAAATCATCCTGCACAATTTGTCGATCGCCGTCACGTCGTGTTGATCCTACGCCGCGAGACGAGATGCCTAAGGTGACACCAGATTCTACCAAGCTTTGCAAAATCTTACCCGATGGTGTATCAAGTAATTCAACTTCACCCAAGACATAAGCACCTTCTATCCATGCGCGAGTCACCAGATGTGATGCATTTTTTAATTCAATCACACTACTATCAGGATGATCACATTCACCCAGTGATCTGCGTTCTTGAATGAATTTCTGATAATTGCGAATCTCGCGCTCCAGAATTGCGATCGGATAAACTCGACCATTTTGATTCAAAGTATCAGCTTTTTGCAAAACGCCCTTGAGCTTGATCTTACCGCCATTGCGTTCTCGAAACTCAATAATCTTCTTAGGATCATAATCAAAAGGCATCCACGAATGAAGTAGTTGTTGTGCGCTCATTACTCCTCCAAAAGCTCAGACTTAAGCTGCGAGATTGTCAAAAATTGTGTGATTATCTTATCATCAATTTCATCAAGAGTAACCTCAGAGATATCCTTACGAACTCTCATTGCTTTCTCATTGAGAATTTGATTATCAAGCGTGTCCAGGTATTCACCCATCTCCACTAATGTTTTTTGCCTAATTGATTCTAGCAAAGTCACAAGCTTCTTCTGGTTATCATCAACCAGCGCAAGTGTATACAGCCTGACAATTTCTCGCTGCTCAGAATTAAGTGCCTTGCCAAACTTGGTATTTAGCTTTTCCGTCATAATCTTGACAACTAATGCATCTGAATCTGTTTTGGTAAGATCGTCGAGATCAATCTCATGCTTTTCTTCAAGTAGCCAAGTTCGAACATTGTCTTCATACTCAGCCATTCGACTCAAATCAGATCCCGCTGGATCTCGCCAGTCATTGAGCAAAGTTTGAATCGTTGCATACATTCGATATTCTGGTATCCTTCGCCTGAAAAATTGGGAATCATTTAGGCGATGATTGATGCTTCGAATGAGAAGTGACTTTTCTCGTGTGAGCGATTTATCGTTGGTCTCTCTGGCAAGATTGCGTGCTTCAGCTAAGATCGTTTGTGCAACACGATCAGAGCTTGCAGTTGTCTTGACTAATGCACCAAATAAACGAAACTCTCGGTACAGTTCACTTCCCGACTTAAAATGTTCTCGAATGATTTGTGAACCTTCACGAATTTGCTCGATGTTATTAGTTGCTACACCGTGCGCAATATGTCGAAGAAGCAGTTCATAAACGATGCCAACGTTTCTCTTCTTATTGTGACTCTTAGCCATTATGGTTGTCTCCAGGAAACTCACTGCCCTCAATCTCAAGGTCAAGTAAATCTTCCGACTCACCTGCCTCAGAAATCAAAGATTGCTTGTTTGTTCTACCTATCTCTCTTTGTAACGAGTTTAACGCCGAATGTAGCTGGCCCGTAAGTCTAGCATGATGTTTCACACCATCACTCAAGAAATTGTCAATGGGATCAAGGCCATCCTTAAATGGATCACCCAATAGCTCCTTCCGCTTAAAAGGATCGTTTGCACCGTCATTTTTGGGATCTCCCAAGAGATCAGGGAATCTAGAATCAGCTGCACCGATTGGAACATTTCTTCTGTGATTTCTGCGACGATTCCAGGCAGCCTCATCAGGCTTGATTGGTGGACCAGATGATGCAACATCAACGTCATCATCCTCATCAAGAGACGAAAGCAAAGAGCCTGATTGCTGCTGCGCAGAGAGATCTAGATCTAGCTCCTCTTCCTCATCACCAGCAGGCTCTTCGCCTTCCTCACCCGGTTCTCCTTCCTCGCCGGGGAAGTCGCCAAGCTCTAGATCAAGGCCACCTCCGCCGCCAGAGCCCCCTCCGCCGAAGCCTCCGCCGCCGCCTTCTTCACTCGGGACAGCTGATGCTTCGATTTCGTGATCGATTTTCTTATCTTCCATGCGGCCCTCTTCAATACGTTCAATTTCATCATCAGTAAGGCACATGATATTTTTGCGAATCCAGTACCGATCAACAATACCCTCAGGAGCGGCAGCTGCAATATCAAAACGCATTCGAAAAAGTTCAAGCTTTTGCTGTTGCGCAATTGTCGATGGGTTGCTCAACTTAAGGTCAAAGTCTAGCAAGTCTTCACCTTCATAGCCATGACAATAAAGATGAATGATAGCGAGCTTATTCAGTTCAGACAAGACAACCTTCTGAATGCGGTGAATCTTGCGAGAGAAGCGAATGTCTTCCTGAGATAATGTTGCCTTGCTTGATAGTGCTTCATCGTAGCCCAAGTAAGCCTTGGGCACATTCAATGCAGAGAAAAGCTTTTTTTGAATATACTCGACGTCTTCAATGGCTGTGACATTTGTACCGCCTGCCAGTGTGTCGATCTTGGTGCCAGTTTCGGCACCACGAATAGGGATGAAATAGTCTTCGTCTACGCTGAGTGGGTTATAGCGTAAGTCAACACGACCTGTGTTCTGATCAACGACCTGATTTGAACGCAAGATCGACTTTGCCTGTTCCATATAACCTGCAACATCTTCGGGCGGAACATTTCCGACATCGATGTAGAAAACACGACGCTCAGGAGAGCGAACCACTCGATATACCAGCATTGCATCTTCAATGAGAATAAGCTGACGCCAAATGCGACGTGCGCTTTCAAGGATAGATGAACCGTATGGCAGGAAAGCATCATTGCCCAACAAGCGCATATGTGTGATTTGCCAGTTCTCTAATACCTGATTGCCCTGTGTTACCCATCGGAAACGAACAGCCAACGGATCACCTGGATCGAAGCCCTCCTCGCGCTCAATCTCATTCACAGGTACCGTAAAGACGTTCTGTACGCCATACTGCGTACTGACATCATTGAATAAGAACACATCACCATACTTGACTAGGTCACGAACCCATGGTGTCAAGTTGAATTCAACATTGAGTGTATCATAGAACAAATCACTCAAGATCTGCTTAATCTGATGATTCTCTGAGTAGACATGAAGCGTCTGTCCTCTTTCATCGGCGCTAGCAGATTCCTCAGCGTAGATGTCAAGGGCTGATGCGATCTCAGGAGTGTATTCCATTTCTGAGTAGTCGCTATATCGAGCCATACGGTCATATGTGCCGTATGCAGACATTGCTGTTGAGTAAACATGACTAAGTGTCTTTTTGAAGACATCATTAGCCGTTGAGGCATTTCCTTGTTTGTATGCCTTGATCTTGCGCTTAACAACAGGGCCACTTCTAAAAAGGTGTGTTAAGCGCTGGAACAGATTGTCGTTTTTACGAGCCATTTTCGATCCTGTTCAAAAATTCATCAACTTCTTGTTGCGGCATATCACCCAAGTCTCCGTAGGGATCAGGTGTAAAATGTACCTCATCTACATATTCCCATAGACCATGCTTGACATCTGAGCGTGACGCTTCATCATTGTCCAATATTCCCACGATTCGCATATTCAGAATTTTGAACCAATCCCTAACAAACTTAGGATTTCTCGTCAAGATAGCAATTGCTGATTTTCCTGCATTTACTGGCTTGATGGCATCGAAAATACCTTCAACAACATATAGACACACATCATCAGGTCGGATATATTCGACACCCCAGACAGCAATTTTCTTATTTCGACCGCTGCTTGAAACGTGTGTGAAGTACTTTGCCATGTCAGGAGAGGTGCCCTGGCCAATCTTTGGCTTTCCAGGTCGATATGTTTGATAGCCCACGATTTGACCAGATAAGTTATACAACAAAAAAGTTGCAACTTGTGAATCCTCATCAATGATGACATTGATCTTGTCAGGATCCAACCCTCGATTCAGTAATTCCTGACGAACTGTTTCTTGCAAAAACTGCATTGTGTGCTCATAGCAGCCACTTTAGATCTGACGATACGCGACGTGCATTTTTCAAACGAACCTTTTCACTTCCCGGATTCGCAAGGATATCATTGGGGTGAACAGGTAAAAAATTATCCCATGGATGTTTTCCTGCGCCACGAAGAGGTGCAGTCTTGTACTCCTTAGAATCTGCACCCATGGCGGCCAGCATTGCACTATTCAACTGGGTAGCATGTCTCCCGTAATCATCTGTTCCGTCAAAAAACCACGAACCAATTGCGAATGACATTACAAGGTCATCATTGGCACCTGATTGGGCCTGCGCCTTACCATTTGCCCAAACGAATTGTTTGAGTTCATTATAAAAGCGACTTGAGTAAATCTGAATTGCTTTGTTGCGAATCAGCTCCTCGAGTTTAGCCAGAATAATTGGACGAGTCTTGACTGAGGTCGGGAAGCCTGCCCTGCTTATGTCTAAGGGCGGAATGTAATCGCCCAAATATGTGGACTTCTTATCATTGTGGTAGTACAGCTTTGTGTAACCGCTATCCTTGAGCTTGCTGCACACATGATAACCGTAAGAGTTATTCTCGGGCACGATCATCGCATTATTATAGCGCCTGCCCGTCTCCAGCAAAAGATCTGCGAAAGCATCAGGCCGAATTTTTCCCTTGTATTCTGCTGAAACTTCTCCTGCCATCATATCAAAGACGTGGAATGTGGAAAAGTCCTTAGCGTCACCTCTAGCAACATCAGCTGAAATCACATATTTGTGCTCACTTAGCGGAACCGACCACTCCCAACCATTACGATCAGGGCCGAACTTAAGGAGTGGCGGTCTAACTAGAGAGCCTACCCAATCAATGTCATTTACATCAAGTAGTGTTTCGCCTGAAGCCAAGAAGTCACACAAATACTCCTGCGCAATCTTTCGCTTAGACATGTTTCGAGTTTCATTATCAAACCAATTTTGATCACGCTCTGGATGCACGTCCCACATAAGTTTGACAGGATTGAACTCATTTAAGCCAGCCTCAGCATTCGTGTACAACTTGTGATACTGTCCTCCGACGCCCTTGGGTGTCGATAAAATGATTGCACGTCCGCCAGTTGATAAAGTCGGATACAAGCCCGTCCACAAGTCATCAAAATTGCGAATGAATGCTGCCTCATCAATGACCAGCAAAGTAATTGCTTCACTTCGGCCAGCATCTTCCGATGTCGGGATCGCTTCAATTCTCGAGCCGTTGCTAAATTCAATCGCCTGCTTATTCATTCCTGTGATCTTGGGAAGAATCAGCCATTGCGGCAAACCATTCAAGATAACACGAACTTTTTTGATGATATTCTGTGCAACTTTTTGCTTCGTAGCAATGACCAGCAAATTCTGGTCTTTGTGGAAAAGTGCCAGCCACGTCAAATAAGCTGCAACAAGCGTCGAAATACCTAGCTGTCGAGCCTTTAGAATGACGTTGAGTCTGTGTGCCAGAAAATCCTGAATGCAGTCATCCTGGAATGGAAACGTCGCG
>Ga0098033_1001365_pt1 | contig 10129 bp, 17 predicted proteins | sample 1_EtaG_FD_75049 | JGI IMG/M metagenome (GOLD analysis project Ga0098033, IMG submission 75049) | Marine viral communities from the Subarctic Pacific Ocean - 1_ETSP_OMZ_AT15124 metaG | ecosystem: Environmental > Aquatic > Marine > Oceanic | place: Pacific Ocean | collected 2015-01-07
ACCATTTTCATCTTACTTCCCCCCAAGAAATTGCGCCTACCCCCGCCAGGATTCGAACCTGGAATAAAGGTTTAGAAGACCTTTGTGATATCCCTTTCACCACGGAGGTACAATAAACTAATAGCACTCTTCATAGTGAAAAAACCATGCGCAGTCCTCCGCATAACAACACCAGATCTCTTCACACGTGGAGTCGTCATCGATTCCTTCTACTTCCCATATACAACAAGCATCTTCGCAGACTAGCGCATCCTCTAAATGATACGGAGTCTCGTTGCCGCATGCCTCATGCTGAAGGTAATAATCACCTCCCAATGCCGGTCGATACGGCGCGAACGGGATTTCGGGCGAAACCATACAACCACCACTAAACAAACTCAAAACCAAAAGCGTCCACGTAACTTTTTTCACTCTATCTCTCTCCCTGAACTAACCAATCGAAAATTGTGCATAGATTCGCTGGCAATATCTCCGCAGCAAGGTCCAGAAAAATAGCACACCTCAAATTCCCCTGTCGTATAGGGGTATTTCGGCTGCCGCTTTGATTCTGACGTGCTTGTCACCAGTGCAAACGCCTCCTCTACGGAACCATCGCTTCGGCGATTGGCATGCCGAGTACTCGATGGGTGCCTTCCGATACCTCCATCGCAAGTTTGGACTAAATCTCCAACTTTAAATGACATGCGGTTCTCCAATCATTAAAATTTCTCTTGCTTTCTTCGCTGCGAAGCCGTCTTGCCAGCAGCTTACGATATCCTTGGCATGGGTCACTTTGCGGCGACCTGCTGTATAAGTGACGTCAAAATAAATCATCTCGTTGTTCCCGCGTCGTAACTCAAAAAACCCATCGCCAGTATCGCGATTAGATAAAAGCACATATGCTCCAGCTATTCTCGCCCTCTCTAAATAATCTATAACGAGTTCTTGGAGTAGATCATCGAAGTCAACCCCATATTGAGTAAAAGATCCGCGATAGGGCGGATCTAAAAAAACATAATACCCTGAATCTACATAATCGATTGTATCTTTGAAATCCCCGCACAGCAAATCAGCATTCTGCAATGCTTTATTCCATTCTAGCACGTTCTCTTTATCATATACTGCCTCTTTCTGATTCATTAGACCGCATGGTGTGCCAAACCTGCCATTTGTATTTTTGTTTTCCTGCCAAAGTCCATTAAACCCTGTCTTCATCAAGAAATATAAAGTTGCCGCTTCTTCGGCAGTGCTCCACTTTGCATAATCATAAGCATGCTCTTGACGAAGCATGAAATAAAAATATCTGCGGCAAGGCTTATGTTTATATAACTTAGCCCAGTCTTTTCCAAACTGTTTTTCAAGGGGCTTGTCCGTTTCTCCTTTAGGAAGCGGGAGATACTCAGCAGATAGTTCGTCCATCCTTTTCAGAAAGTCTTCCAAATCGTTCTGGATTGATTCATAAACCTGTACAACACTCTTATTCAAATCGTTCAGAACAAACCGGGCTTCCGGATTTTTCTCGTAAGCCCAGATGAACATTGCTCCCCCGCCCAGGAATGGCTCACAATATCCATCAAACTTTTCTGGCAAATATGGCTGATACTTTTTGAGCATCTTGTTTTTGCCGCCAGCCCACATAAATAAAGGTTTCAAAGGGTTTGACCTCTCCCGAGTTCTCCCACAATAAAACTTCTCATGCTCTCTTTAAGTTCGTCGAGCGTAAATCCGCTCTCACTCAAGAAACAAGAGGACCCATCGCCACGGAAAACATTGTAATTTCCACCATGTTCTTCGTAAAGAGCCCTATAAATGGGATGGGTTTTGCGGACACCAGCACCAACAGCATAAGTCACCAATGGGCAACGACCGTTCATTTTTTCAATTTTGCGGTGATTTTTAAACCAACGCTCAATCGCGTTGCCTTGGTTGTTTCCTCCTCTTTTTGCTTCGAATGCGGCGATCAGATTGCCATTGTAAAACCAAACTCCACCATCAGGGGCACACGCCCCAAAACCATGTAAAAAGTATTGTTTTGGCAATTTATGATACCTTATCAGTCCGGGGTATTTATCCTTAAGCTGCTCGTATACCTCCTTCGAGGCTTTGCGCACCTGATTGTCAATCTTCCGCGATTCTGGGGTCGACGCGACATCTGCTCTTCCACCTGCCATATTATACTTTCCCTCCACTGATAACTTGATACCTTGTTGCATCTGCTGTCATTTTACTGCGATAAAGATCCGGATCGGCGAAATGAACCGTAATCCGGGTTCGTTTGAACTTTTTCTTATGCACTTCCAACACGACACCTATTCGGGGCTTTTCCTGCGAACCGGGAGCATGCCCCACAAACCTAACCAGATCGCCCACTTTTATAGTCTGCAAGTGTCCTCCCACTCAGATTATCGCAGATAGGCAACGCCATAGGGACCAGCACAGTGCAGACCGTGATCCGATTCAGTAACAAAACCACGCGCGTGATTCAGAGCAGGAGCATTCCAGCTTGCTGCCTTGAGGATCGCTCCGTCAGCCTTACGAACAAAACAGTAAACGCTGGTATGATTGTTGGTGCCGGGGCGATGCTTGACTAGCTTCCAATAAACGCGACCCACATCGACGCGAATCTTATCAACTTTTCCAGACGAAAGAAGATACGGACAGGTAGCTTCATCATAATCGGCTTTCAGTTGTTGAACGCCTTCAACAAATTTCTCAAGACCGAAGTTGATTTCTTCCTGGGTGAAGCCTTTATCAAAGATGGGAAGTGCTGGCATATGGTATTCTCCTTTGCTTTCTTACATGGCCATTAGACCACAAATTGACTGAGATGTCAAGAACTTTTTTCAAGACCAAAGACCATAATCGAACCAACAAGGATCAAGAACTGCAAAGCGCGGAGGGTTCCCATCTTCCCTTCGCTAGACACGACCTAAACGCTTACGCAACGACCAAGCTGCCCATTCGACACCTTATCTCGTCCGTGTCTCCCACGTAGCAAAAAAAGAAATCAAGGGAAGCCAGCATATCCACTTCCATCCGTCGTAGCCGTCGCTCTGGACCCCTGGGGGCGTCTATAGTGGCTCGACTTCTTTCTCCACCGGATACCCAAGGACGGAATCGAACCGCCTATTTCAACCTACCTATAGGCTCGGGTCTTGGCTCTACTTCGGGGTAATCAGTCCCTTAGCATCTCCTTTTATTTGACGCAGTGATTAACCACGCCGAAGCTGTATGAGAAAAATAATCAACCCCTCTCACCAACTTACATATACATTAAACCATACCTGAGCAAAGAAGTCAAGTATTATTTTATTTTATTTCATATTTTTTCATGGGCTTCATTTTACAACAAGTTCATTGAATGCAGCACAACCGCCGGGGATGATGTTGCGATCACATTTCCGAATTCCTGTCTCACCTAGCCCCTCGATATGTCCACTTCCAGTCCACTGCCATGCTGACCAATCATCCCACCCGCAAAGATGCTTCGGCTCAATACGATCTAGCTTGTTTCTGTCTTCGCCTCTGGTGTAATTGGCAACCCATAGCGGGTAGTTTTTTAAATCTCCGACATCGCCTTTCAAGTAACTATAAGTATACCACTTTGCCGTATAAATGATACATCGTTGACCAGTCTCATTCTCAAACTCGCGAAGCCACTCTAAAGCCCATTGACGATTGTGATCCGGGTCGCCCTTAACGCCTGCCTCCAAGTCTAATACCGGGAGCATGTCCCCCGGCTGAATTGGACCGAGCGCTCTAAGAAATTGTTCAACCTCCAATTTCGGATCATTGCTACTCATTCCGATGTGAGGTGATGGAAAGTGATATCCGCCAATGGGAATCCCGTTTGACCGACAACCGTCCAAATTATGTTCTCGCGACTTATCATAATGGTCGCGACCTTGCGACATCTTAGCCCAAACAAATTGACAATCAACTTGATCAACACTGCCCCAGCGCACGTTGCCATTCCAATGGCTAACATCTATGCCGTAAAAGGTATCCAAGCCCAGCGACCCCAAGGTCTTTGGTCCGGCAATTCCATCTATCGCCAGAGCGTTGTCTCCTTGATATTTCTTAACTGCTTCCTGTGTTTTTCTTCCAAAAACGCCATCGCCAGCGACGCCGATCTTCTTTTGAAGCCTGCGAACCTCCTGACCCGTGTCCCCTCTTCGATATGTTAACTTCGTCGCTTGCATCTGCATTGTTATCTCCTTGTCTGCGTTCTAAGTAAGATTTAACCTCTTTTATCTTTCTTGCCTGCTCATTATTTAATCTTTCGCCCGCTGCCAACAGGCTGCCGAACTTATTTAATCTTCCACTCAAATCATCTCTTTTCCATTTCTCTGCGCGTCGCCAAGCCTTGGCAGTTTTCGGAAAACGCTGTGCCACCACTGTAAAAATGGATGCAGAAATTTCCCGAAGTTCGGGGATTAAACTTTCATCGGTGACGTTGTTTGAAAAGTTCAAAACATCGGCTAGGGTCGCAGAAGCGTAATACAGCACATATGTGCTTTGAGGCAAAACTGTGGCAGCCTGCTGCCGACATATACCTGCATCGATCATATTTTTATATAAAATTAACGATTGTTCGTGGTGGATCTTCAAGGCTTTTGACGTACGATAAACGCGGAATCGCCCAGAACGAACGTCATCGCGTAAGACTGGATTAATCCTCTCTCGCGTAAGCCCATGGGTGCGCGATTCCCAGTATAACTTGGGCTCATAAAAACCGTACTCTTGGGGCTCCTGTTCGACTTCTCGGCAAATCCAATCAGAATGAGCTATGTGTTCCTTTACTACAAACATAGGGGCTCTTATTTCAAAAAATAAAACGCAATGGTCCTTAGCTTCGTCATGAGCTTGCCGAGAGGGACGTCCGCCCTTCTCCACGGCGTCGAGCAAATCCAAGCCACTCCCGGCGCACCCCACCAATTCTACCGAGCCGCTTTTATCAGAAAAAATAATATCTTTAGTTGGCATAGTTAACTTAATGATAATACATATAAGAGAAAATGTTAATTAGGTTTTGAAGAAATAAGCTTTAAAACTTCATTTTCTTTGACTGAGTAAACTGTGCCTTCATGAATAGCCTCATAAACCAGAAAGCCTTTCCCGGATTGATTGACTTTTCTTTCTGCTTCTTCAAGCCAAAGACAACTCAGCATCTCTCGTCTAATAACCATGCCGACGATTTCTTCGCGGATGTTTGCGTTGCCATTATGGATTCTAAACTTAATTAAATCGCCTACTTTATATTTATATTTCACAATCTTGATCGCTGACAATGCTGTGCCCGCCTATTATATGGTTGTTTTAGATATGCATTCCAAAATATTTATTGGCACCCATGTGCACGAAGCCCCAACGTTAGCATAATCTCCCGCGATCCAGAATACCTTTGCGTGATGCTGCTCGTTCGGGGTCCACGCATCGGATAACTCAACAATAAACCCCAGGCAGTCAACAGCCTTTTCAACCCTGATCATGTCCCCGACATTCAACTCGTCCTTTGTCCCCGCTTTTACCATGTATATTCATCGTCGTCCAGGGTACCGAACCGATTTCTCGCGTCAGCTTCCTCAATCTGTTCTAAAGCCCATCGACAACCGGCTGCGAAGCCATCATTATAATGCTTCGTTGTCTGAGCGGATTTCTCATCTTCGACTGCCGCTTCGCAATATTGTATTTTATCTTCGAATGCCGCAATTAATTTCTCTATAGACAATAACAATTGCTATTCCTCCTTTTTTTCTTCGAGTCCATAAGTTTTCAGACTCTCCGCATACGAAGCATTCTTAACTAACTCCGCCATCTTAAAAGTATATAGTTCGGTCAAGTCCGGACGCTTTCTTTTTGTGGCATCTCGAACGCACACCCGGAGCTTGTGGACGGCTCGCTCGGAATTTATAAAAAATTCCATCGCTGAGAAAACTACTTGTGCCATAGCTGCAATGACCGAATGACTAATGCTTCTAAATGGAACTAATCCGTTGTTGCCATTATTAACGATAAGACATGTTTTTACTAGCGCTCCTGCGCCAGTTTTGCCTTCCTGAGTTTGGCGCTTGAGATCGGCACGGTCTACAAAAATATAAAATTCTTCGAGGCGGAGGGCAGTAGTCGAAACGCAGTCATTGGCGTATTCTGCCAATAACGTGCTAAAAAGTGCATCGACTAAGCCAAATCCGCTTCCAGATATTTCTCTGGATTCTATCTGTTTTTTAGCAGTAGTGACGACCAGGCAACATTGGACGTCTGTTCTATTGGGATTCTCAAAAATCTTTAGACCTTCATACGATAGAGAGGAATATTCCTCACCTAAAATATCTCTAATTAGCTGGGTGTTCTTTTGCCTCTGCAAATCTTCCTGCGTCTTTATTCGCATAAACAGCCCATCTCCTTACTTTCCTTGTAAGTATAGCGCAAACGAAAGCCACTGATGTTGCGCATAATAAATAGGCTAGTCGATACGGCTTCGTTCTCTTCATGCACACAGTTTTGCAAATAGAAAAATATATATTTTTTATTTCTTTTGTTGATCGGCGGGAGGCGTTACGTTTTTAACCACCTTGATGCGGTGGGAAATACCCCAGTCTTCAATGATTTTCGTAACTTCTTTGAAGAGTTCCGGGTATCCAGATGATATAATAAAATATTCCAAAGTCTACTTCCTCCTTTGCCTTTTCGGCTAGGATTAAATAGACACGAACAACTTAAAAAGCACGCAGTTGTTGCTCTAAATCTGTAATATCTTTTTCATTATTTATTGTTACCACATCGGCACGGTCAGCGAGCATTTGGACATCCCGCTCGGCTTCCGATGAGGCGACACCAATGCGCTCTGGTGTGCCACGGTCGGTGTGCCGCTTCTCCATCTCCGCAGAAGACGGAGGTGCTGTGTAGACAAGGGTCAAACGATTGCCAACTGCCTGCTTGAGCTTATCGAGGCTGGTTGTGTCCGTGAGCATAACTGCTGGTCCGGGCTGGTTTAAGTCATCGACGTGAGTGCCGTACCAGTGACCTTGATATTTGTTAGTATTAACCAACTTGCCTGCATCCATCAGTTCTTCGAATTCTTCTTCTGATAAAAAATTATATTCTTTATCTCCTGATCCTCTCGGCGGGCGTGTCGAATTCGTTCTAATCTCGCGCCAACCTTGTGCAACAAAATACTTTTTTGCATGACTCTTGCCCGAGCCGGATGGTCCAAAAAAAGCGACAACTGTATCTTTCGCTGCTTCTTGCAAGAAGCCTCCTCTTGTCTTGGATTCGGGGTCCGTGCTTTTGGCAAAGCCATCAAAGCCAATCTTGTCGCGGGTATCCCGAGAGTAGTGACCATTTTGGATGCCAGACCTAACTGTACCATCTTCGTTCAAAGTTGTCAAGAACTTTCGCCAGTTTTCCATTAAACATTTCATGCTGCTATGTTCCTTAGAAGTGTCTCTATGTCCTCTGGTTCGTTTTGAATTTCGCCACTGTGAATGGCTCGCAATATCTCTTGCTGTGCCTGCCCAATCTGTGGTCCCTTCAGTCCAAGAGACATCAACTCTTTTCCACCCACTGCCAACTCTTTAGGGGTCATTGGCAACGAAAGCGCTTTCTCTACATTTGCTGCCGCTTCTTTATCAAACGATTTCAATACCTGAACGATTAAGGGTAACTTGTCTTTGTCCTTGCCAGCGTATTCCCACACAGCCTTTTCACCACTCAAAGCGGTTTGAGCTATTTCCAGATGTTTCATCATGTCGTTGCTGGGCTTGAGCGATGACGGATCCCCGCCGAGCAAAAAGAAAGCGACAAAGTTTCCATTGACCAGTTGCTCGCCGTTGCCTGAAATCTCTGCGGGTCTTGGCTGAAAGTCTGGACCAAAAAGAGTTTCACCTACGCCCAATTCTTGAAGTAAATTTATAAATTGTGCCGAGTTTCGTTTGCCTTTAGTCCAGGCCTTTTTAAATTCTCCCAGTACTCTTTCAGCCGAAATAGTTTTAAACTTCTCAGACAGCTTTTTGATCGCATCCGCAGTCTTTGGCTCAATCGTGAAATCAAAGCGAACAGCAAACTGCAAAGCCCGGAGCATGCGCAGCGGGTCTTCACTGAATCTCTCTGTCGGATCTCCCACTGCCCGAATGATTTTATTCTTAATGTCCTCTTGCCCGCCATACAGATCAACAATATTGCCCTGCGAATCCTTTGCCATGGCATTCATCGTAAAGTCGCGACGCTGAAGGTCTGATTCAACAGGGGCGTTGGGATCCGTTGTCACATCAAAATCCCCGTGGCCTTCTCCTGTTTTGGTCTCGCCGGTTCTCGGGATGGCAATATCAAAGTCTTCCCCGTCGATATTGGCAATGACGACCCCAAAGGATTTGCCCACTTGATTTACCTTGCCAAGTGGAGCGAGGACTTGCGCGATCTTGTCAAGCGGGATGCCCGTTACGATAAAATCAACATCTTTGGATTCTGGTACATCTGGCATCAAGCTATCGCGAACTGCACCGCCCGTGATATAAGATTCCCCTCCCGCCTGAGTGATAGCGGCTTGGATTTTTTTAATGGTCGCGGGATTTGCTGACTCGTGAAGTTCTACAAATCGTCTCCAGTTTTCCATTAAGTGTTTCACTACCCTTACTCCTTGCAAGTCACCTCGTCAATACTGCCAGCATCGACCGGGGTTTCATAAGCGTTCAAAAGCTCTAATATTTCTTCTTTAGTGAGGCAAACATTTTCGAGACCCTCTAGAATTTTTGAAATCTTATCTTCGCACCTATTGGCTGCCTTATCTACTCGCTCTTCGATCCCACATCCAAAGAGCGTTATGGCAACCACGAAACTCATTATGGAGGGAAATTTCATTTATCTATTGACCTCGCAACCATTGTACGCGCTTTATCTGAATGCGACAAAAGTTGATTCGTTTTTTTATATTCTTTTCTAGCCCTCCGACCATAGCGAGCTTCCAATCTTCGTAGTTGTCCGTCTTTGCGTTGCGAATTCTAATCTCCGCCTCAACCAGTCGCGACATTGCCTGCATATATTCTGCGGAAGCAGACAGATAGAATTTCTTATCCATCATCCGCTGTCCCTCATCAATATATTTTTTCGAATCCTCATAAAGAGCCACGGCGCATTGACCCTCTGTTTTGCCAGAACAATCTAGCTGGGGCTTACAACCTGGCTCGGGACGGACGAGGTATTCTGGTCCACCATCATACTGAGACGTGACCACCGTTCGTGCGTTGGGATCCAGCGGTGCGCAATGCGGAGCACAAGCATACATAAAGAATAATACTAAAATATATATTTTCATTTAGACTGCCCCTTTTCTTTCTTTAAACTCCTGATTTGCCTATTTAAACGCTTGCTTTCTTTCTGCAAATCGCCAACAGAACTCCACAAAAAAGAGATCTCACGTTCAGCCTCATCGAGCCTTGCCTGTGTGGTGTAATAAAATCCAGCACAGATGCATGCCGTGGAAATAATAAAAATAAGGGTTTTTATATCCATATTAAACTTCATTCCTCTTTCTTCCCCTCATCGGCAGCCTTCTCCGCATCAAGAGTCTTCTTACTCTTTTTGTTGTCAGGCAGTTGCTTCTCGATTCTAAACTTTAAAAGTGTTTTGCCGTTGATTGTTGGCTGACCAATATCATCGGTGCCGATCTCTTTTACTTCAACTCTTTTATTTTTATATTTGCCGCCGAGCACAATGTCTCCGATTTCTATGTCGAGGGTGATTGCTTCTTGCAGTTGTTCAGGATCGGTAATCCCAGATTCAACAAACTCTGGGGTTTGCAAAATCTCTTCAGGGCTCATACCCATTTCAATATAAATCTCCCACATCTTTCTCAACTGCTCTGGAGGAACCTGACCGCTGTCGGGTGTTGGCTCGTCTAATGGCGCAGCGCCTCCAGTAAAGCCTCCCCATTGTGTCTCTTTAATAAACTTCCTAAAGTTTTCCATTATAAGTTTCATTATGCTCTTGTCCTTTGTCTTAGCGATGTGCGCCAATTATTAAATGTCTCTTGTATGCCTGACTGCTTTTCAATTTGGTTAACCAGTTTCTTCCGGAACTTGTCCAGTGTCTTTGGATCATCCTTAAATGCTTTCATGTATTTCTCAATAACGGAGGAGATCTCTGGGTATTG
>Ga0098033_1001366_pt1 | contig 10121 bp, 13 predicted proteins | sample 1_EtaG_FD_75049 | JGI IMG/M metagenome (GOLD analysis project Ga0098033, IMG submission 75049) | Marine viral communities from the Subarctic Pacific Ocean - 1_ETSP_OMZ_AT15124 metaG | ecosystem: Environmental > Aquatic > Marine > Oceanic | place: Pacific Ocean | collected 2015-01-07
CACCCGAATTGGTGCGAACATAGACTTCAATCACATCGAGAATATTGCCGTCCAGCGCATAACGCGAAGTCCCTGCGGTAATCGACGTAGTCCCTTCCTGTATGGTCCACAGGTTTAAGCCCCGGTTCTGCCATTCAAGCATTAACAGGTCAATGCTTCTCCGCGCCGTGCGATAGTCATAGCCGCTGCGCAGCTCCAAACCCGCACGCTCGAACGACTCCTCGATCATGTCCGTCAGATCGAGAGTGAACGCATAAGTGCCGCTGGTTGCCATTTAGACGATTCGCCCCCGTGTTCTGCCTCGCCGCGCTTTCCCATCACCACGGGATTTGCGAACCATACCGCCGGCTTTAAAACCTTGGGAAGATTCAGCAAGAAGCCCTTCCATTCTGAGACGATCCGCTTCTTCTGCAGCCAATCTACTCGCTTCTTCCTCTTCAAGCTCAACGTACTCTTTGCGATCACGGCCCAGCTTGCCCATCAGCCACTTATTGGCATACGGCCCTTTACCTTTAGCAAGGCCATACAAAGGGCTTAACGCCGCTAAGACATCTTCTTTTGCCATTAACGCTTTCTCCCGTTGTGTCGCCGCGCTTCAGACATAGCAATAGCCACTGCCTGCTTACGGTTCTTAACTTTCTGGCCCGAACTGGATTTGAGCTTGCCGTGTTTAAACTCGCCCATGACCTTCTTCACCTTGCGCTTCTTCCGACTCGCGGGCGCACTTCGGGTTTGTTTGCCGGCTTGTGCCCGACTAATCGCCATAATCCGCTTAACTCGGGTTAGCGTAGTGTTTTAAAGCCCAGACTAGGACGCTATAGGTATCACCGCTAGTGTGATCGTTGGTCGTCAACAACAAATCACCGTTAACGCCTGTGCCGGCGTTGTTGGTAATTCCGGGCAAATCATTCATGCCCATGCTGAAATCCCACGTATCGGTCCAGTCCTTCGGGGCTTGGCAAATAAACATGTTGGCATCCGCGTTCCAGTATAATTTGAAACCCATACCCACATTGCTGAACCAGAGGCGATTAAGCACCACCCGGTTACACGCCTGCCCCGTAACAGCGTTGGCTGTTAGACCAGAGACATCGATCTTTGCGACCGCGCTTTCACCCGTACCATCGCTGATATTGGTGAACTTCATCACCAAATTGCGACCGCCATCGTCAAGAATAGTCTGAGAAGTGACTGCATCAGCCATGTGACTTCTCCTTATTCAAATGGGGTAGCAAGCGAGCCGTCACCATGCAGGTAGGCTTCGCAATGCCATACTGACGCACTGGTCGCTACCAGACGAATAATGCCGCCCACGAGCCAACCTTGCGCCGCCGACCCCAAATCAATGGTGACATCATCACTGGCATCGGGGATGAAGGTGTTGTTATCGGTGGCTGTCGCCGGATCAAAGATATAGGCAAAACCAGACAACAAGTCACTGGCATTATCCGCCGTGATTTGGCCTGCGCCCGTGAAGGTGGTGCCGACGATGAAGGTGTAGTTATACCCCGCTGCGGCAGTCGGCAGTGTTACCACGATGCCTGCTGCCCTGTTCAGGGTGAAAACCGTACCTGAGTCGGTCGATTCAACGCTCTTGGTTGCAGACGTGATGCTGCTAACGTTGGAATAAGCGGAAAGATACCCAGTCGTGGTGATATTACCGCTGGAGTCAACGTCCAGATTGGTGGTAATCGCACCCGTGGTCGAGTTCTTGCTGATCTGCTCGAACCCGCCTTCTGAACGGACTGGGCCATTGAATGTTGTGTTAGCCATTAAGATCTCCTGTCGTGGCTAGTGTCTGCCGATGTTTCACATGAAACACTGACAGTCAGGATAAAAAAGAAGGGGGCGGTTGCCCGCCCCCCGCACGCCCTAGCTGGAGCCGGGCGATCCGTAGATTCCAAGCGGATCAGAGACACCGAAAGAATAACGCTCACGCGCTTTGTAGCGCACGTTACCCGTATCGAAGTCGCCGTCCATGCTGGTTTCCAGCGGAGTTCTCTCAAACATCTTCAAGCCATTCGGGATATCGGTGATGACAAAGAAGGCGTTCGTGTCAGTCAAATAATGATTGACAGCGTAGCCATCAGGTATCGCACCCATGTTACGAATCGCGTTGATGTCGTTATCAGCGGTTGCCACACGCTGCGTGGTTTCCAGCAGTCGATCTGCCGTAAACATTAACGCAGGCGGAACAATCAAACGACGCGGCTGTGCAGAGATAAGCAATCCACGCTCGTCTTTGAGACCGGCAATCGTGATGATCGCGTTCTCTAACGAGGTTTCATTCAAATCGGCTGCTGTCGAAGGCCGGTTGTCGTTCTTGCCACCGGAGACCAAGGGATGTCCGTCACCGCCGGTAACACCGTCGCCAGACGCCGTGAACAGGTTAACCCCGTCACCCGACTGGAAACTGTTGGTGAAACCATTGTTGAGCGGATTTGCCGCCTTGACCTGCTTAGTGTAGGCCATGGCACGGGCAAGAGCCTTGGTATAGCGAGCCGAGAGGGAGTCATAGAGGTTGTCCTCCATAGCCTCCTCGGTAATCGCAAATCCCATAGCAATCGTCTGATGGTTGTACCGAGCCGTGAAAGCTTCCTGCGCCGCGTCATAACTGATCGCCGCACCCTCGTCTTTCACTGGAGCAGCCTCGAAGCCCGACAGCTTCACTTCTTCCTCAAAAGACCGTTCCGAAGACTCAGTCTCATAAAGAAGATTGTGCTCATCCTCGTACTTTTCGTACTCCAATCCGAACAAGGCATTCAAGCCCGGAAGGAGTTCTTTGAGCATTTGCGCTCTTGAAATAGCCATTTGCTAAAGCTCCTTTGCTTAAATACCAGTGGTATTGGTTAACTGATGACCTACATTGAATTTCACAATGACATCAGTGTACGTGTCGCCAACCGAACTCGTCGGGCCATCGACAAAGTCGACAACCTTAACCGGCAGCGTGTTTGTGGTCGCAACCGTCGAACCGTCAAAAGCATTCTTGCTATTTCCGATAGACGTAGAACCCGCCGTCTGAACGACGGCAGCATTCGCACCGAGAGCCGTTTGAGCGACGGTTTCATCGCTCTGCATCTTGAACAGTACGTTCGGATCAACCAAGACGTAAGCTGCCGCATCGGAAGCCGATGTGTCAGCGGGCCATGTTTGATTGAACGTTAACTGACTCGAATTAGGATCGGTGTATTTGCATCCTAGAAAAATGCCAATGGGCGTCAACGTCGCGGTGCCTTCGTCTTTTTCAACTGTACCGGCGGTCACTAATTTAACGAAATCCCCATTGAATATCGCGGTGTCGTAAGCACTAGCAATTTTGATGTGCTGAACTTTTCCCGTAAAGGAACCGCTCGCGCTCGTCGTATTGATAGGAACGGCACCATAAGGCGTGGCACTTGTTGCCATTTAAATTTCCTCCAATTCAGGAATATTTATGAGCCAACCCAAAAGTTAGCTCTTGCCAAAGGTGGTGCGCGAACTGCGCTCTGGTTGCATCAAAGGCATACGAGGATCGTTCTCACGCAGGTAGTTATTATCCACCGACTCCATCTGTCGCTCGGCGACTTGTTGGAAATGCTCCGTGCGTCCCCGCATTTTTTCTTCGGGGGCTTTACACAGAAGCAATCCACCGACCTCGACGTTACCCTCGAAGTTGGAATTGATGTCGGATTGAATCATCAGCTCGGGGTGGTCTTCAGCCCTCACAGGCTCCCAACCTTCCCGAAACATCTGCGAAACATGCGTGTTATCAGGTTCTCCCTTGATTCCGGTCCTGACCCAGCGAAATACCCAGCCGTCCTGTGGGACGGGATCGGGCAAAATCGAGGCAGGAACCCAGCGATCACTGGGACGTTCCTCTTTTTCTCGTAACGTACTTTGACGTGGGATGCGCTCTTCATCAGACATTGCCAGTCTCCTTAGCAAGCTCGGCAGCATACTGTTGGGGGGTTATCCCAAGTTTCTTAGCGAGTGAAACTTGAGTGGACGTTAACTGCACTTTGCGTGGTCTTGCTCCGTTATTCCTTGCGGAAGGAGCAACAACCGACGTAGCTCTCCGGGTCGTCGCAGGCGCGGGAAGTCCATCTCCGCTTTCATCCGACCAAGAGTAATCGGGGAAATGCTGACGCATTCCCGTATCGATGTACTGAAAGTAATCCTCCGAATTCGGGACCAGTTCATGGTCATTCAGCGCCTCCTCATGGAGGGCATAAGCCGCTGCGCTCATGACCTTTTCGGTAGGATCACCGAACCAGTCATTGCGTTCAGCCCATGCTGCCGCTTTCGGATCAGGTTCCGCAGGCTGTTGTTGTGCCTGCTGGGCTGCCGCATACGCGGCTTGCTGCTGTTGCGCTACCTGCTGCTGATATGCCGCTTGTTGCTGCGCATACGCATTCGGATCAGGTTGCGGTGGCAGGTTGCGTTCATAACGCTCTGCCTCACTTAATTCCGTCTGCGCTCGGAGTAAGCCCTCTTGGGCCTCGACCACCTTATCGGTGTCGCCCTCCTCATACGCCTGACGGTACGATGATTTAGCGCGATCCAGAGAAAGCCGTGCTCGCTCCTTCACTTGCGAAATCAGTGCGCCCTCACCCCGCTGGATGAGTGCCTCGTATTCCCGGTTTTTACCGGCCAATTGCTGCGCCACGTTGACCGCTTCTTCACGCATACGCTCCGCCGCTTCACGCTGGCGTCGCTCCTCATGCTGCTCGTAACGCAGCTTGTCGATACGCTTACGGACTTTGTCGCTATATCCCTCCAGCTCTTCGTCGGCGATGTCACCATCACCGGCGTTCTCAGCGCGTGGAGGACGACGGTCCTCGGGCGGTCGGTCGTCTACAACCTCAATATCCAGATCAGAGGCTTCTTCAGCCTTATCCTGAGATTGCTGGCCTATCTGGGTGCGCACTCCGAAAAATTTATCTTCTGCGGATTGCGGTTCTTCTGCGCCGTCATTGACGGTGTTTTCTGCTTCGCTCATACCTTAACTATACCTCGCGGATCTTCGACCACAGCTTCAACACTGTCGTCATTGATTAGCCGGAATTCCTTTCCATGAACTGAAAAGCGTGTGCCCGAATAGGATCGCATTAAAATCCAATCCCCTTCTTGACAATACGCCCCGGACGGGAAGCGTTTCGGGTCGCTATAAGCGTCTGCCCCTAACTTCAGGACAAAGCCAATAATCGACCCCACCTCCTCCGCCTGCAACGTCTGCACGGCTTTTACGATGCCGCCTTCGGTTGCTTCGTCGGGTTCAGGGAGAGCAATCAGTATCTTGTACCCTTTCGGGTCGGGTAATTGCTGCGCATTGCGAGCGTCTTCGCCAATGGCTTCAAGCTCGTCTTCTACTGTTGCTAATGATTCACTCATTAGGAATTACCTTGCACTGGAAAAAGGCGTCCAGAGTCGCCTGCACCGCACATGCGGAGTTTTATGCCTTCTCAAGCCGCTCCTGCAGGTCGAGAAGTTCCCGTTCTGCCAGCGCAAGTCCTTCAATGACTCCGCAGCAGCGGGCGTATTCGCTGTAATCTTTGCAAGCACCCGTACTCAGGTGATCGCTGGTTTCATTCATGAGCCGCCGTAACTGCTGACGCAGGTACGACAGGGTGTTATCCGGTACGACCTCGAAATGTTCGACCATGGGGTTACTCACCCATCAAGTCCTTGGCAATTTCGACCCCAATCTTGGCCTCTTCAATTTGTTCCTTGGAAGCAATCTTGCGGCTCTCCAATTCCTCCTTGGAGTTCTCGGAAGCGATCTTGGCCCCCAGTCTGGCGCGTTCAATACGCTCCTGAAGGTCCATTTTCTCTCGATCTAGCTGATCTTTACTCGCCACTTTCTGCATATCAAGGCCCATCTTCTCTCGATCTAGTTGATCTTTACTTGTCAACTTCTGCATATCGAGGTTGATCTTCGCCATTTCCGCCTGTGCCTTGGCTTGCGCCTCTTGTTGCTTGATTTCAAGCTCTTGGCGCTGCAATTGCAGGATCGGGTCTTCCGCTTCTTCCTGCTGTTTCTCCATTTCCGCTTCTTTTTGGTCTTTGCCGAGCAATTGCGCCGCAGCCGGGGCCACAAGCTGCGATAAACGGTACTCAATGTCGTCGGGTAGCTGTTCGTCAGGCGGCGGCAGCGGTACACCCAGCTCTTTTTCGATTTCGCGGCGATATTGGAAGGCCAAATGCTCGGAAATGTGCGACGCCATGGCTCCCTGCATCATTTCCGCGTTTGGACTCTGCTCCAACATGCCCTGAATCTTCGGATCTTCGATCAATGCCATATGCGTCTGGATATGGGCCTCATGATCTTGGTAGATAAAGGCTTTAATCGGGCCGCCATTGATAACGGCCATGTTTTCGCTGACCGGATCGCTTGGATCGACCACCTCTTCGGACGGAACGATGTCTTCAGCGTCCTGAATGCCCAAAACGTCCAACATTTGCCGGTGCAGCAGTGGTAAATCGTACATATCGGGCGCTTGCTGGGCTAATTGCAGCGCCGCTTGGTACTGCATGATGCGTTGCGCCATGGTGCCGGCGTTCGGATCGCTGACCGGGATGATATCGACGCGATCATCGAAGTCTTCTTGGGTGACTTCACCGTCTACCAGCTCATATGGGTACTCGGTGGGGCCAAAATCATGCACGATGCCCGACAAAATGCGTAATTCCTTGCGCATCGAGGCGTGCATCCGGGCCTGCACCGCACTCATCACCTTCATTGGCCGCTCTAAGATGGCTAAGGTGGTGCCCACCGGCGCTTCGGCGTTCATATCCGCCACCTTCACGTCGGCGGCGGAAGCAAAACGGCGGCCTTCTTCGACGATGTCGCCCATCATCTGGTAAAGCACGTTGCTTGGCTCTTTGTAGGGCAGGAAAGAGATGTTGTCGCGAATGCTGCCACCCGGCACATCCACGTCGCGGAACTCGCCGGGCATAATCGGGGTGTCATCGCCCTTAATGCGTAGCCCCCGCGCCTTCAATCCACCGGGGAGATTGCTCAAGGTGCCGGCATCGATAAGCTGTCGTAACAGTGACGTGGCCGATTTCGCCAATCCGCCAATCATGTGGATCAAACCGAAGCCGTAAAAGCCTAAACCGGGCAGATACTGGTAGTGAACGAAGTGTTCACGCTTAATTTTCAGTTCGTCGTCTTCGTACCAGTTGCGTCGAATCGACAGGATGGTACGTGATGACTTGTCAATACTGACGACGTAGGGCAAGGCAATGCCGGTTTCTTCGCCGTTCTCGGTATCCTCGAAGCCCGGCAGGTTCAAATCGACCTGAACCTCCAGAATCGTGTACCGGCTGTCCATGTCGTAGTTGGCGGAATCGCCCGTCAACTCATTGTATTTGCGCTCAATCTCGCCCGTATGCGGGCTGGGAGAGGGCAGGTCCACGTCAAGATAGAACCCCGACACCTGCAGCTTGCGAACCTCATTTTTACTGCGCTTCATGACGTGCGTAGCACGCTCGCAAGTGGTCAGATCGGCTGCGCCGTAACTGACAACGAAGTCTTCTGCCGGGACAAACATCGAACAAGGACGCCCCATGTTCGGGTCGTAATACACCTTGCGGAACGCAGAGCCTGCCAACGGCAGGGAGAACAGCATTTTTTCGGTCTCGGAGCGATATTCGCTCATGCGCTCCGTGAGTAGGTAATTCAGGTAGTTTTTAACGCGATCCGCTTGTTCCTGCTTTTCCGGGGTCAAGACCCCGACAATAGCCGTCTTTACCGGGCCGCTGGCCGGGAACAGCTCCTGAATCGCCTGCGCCTGAAAGCGCACTACGGATTCGGTTAATAACGGATGGAATACCCCGCACGCGCCATCCCAAGGAATGGTGCGGTCTTCATGCTTGAGACCCAACAGATCCAAGCCATTGATGTAGGTTTCCTCCCAGTCGCCGCGACTTTCACGGTCAGACTGGTAGGCCGAGACCAATTCCGAAGCAACCGAACGAAGATCGGATTCCTCCATGTATTCGGCCAGATTGGCGTCATGGGGAACCTCATCTTCCCCAGCCTGCGGATCGAAGTCGATCAACATGCCGCCGTCGGGGGTTTCCACCGACACCGATTCAGGGTTGACGATCTCGATCTCCATGTCCGGCTCCTCGACCGCAAGCGGGCCTTGGCCTAATGGGCGATCTACAGCCATCGATTAAGTCGCCGGTCGTGGGGCATCAACCATTTTTCCTGAAGATCTGCGGGCGTGCTGCCCCGCTACCACGAGCATAGGTGACTTTGCCACCGCCAGCGTATGAAGCCTGCAATCGTTTCCGTGCGGCCCCTTGCTTCTTCTCTTTGTTATAAAACTCCAAATCGGTGTAATCCTTCACGCCTCTCTTCTTGGCAATAGCCTGATTCTCACGGCGAACCTTGGCCCGCTGCGCTGCCGCGTCTTTTTGAGACCAACCCTCCGGCGTCCTCTCGCCGCGCTTCCTATTGACGACAACCTCTTCAATATCGGCATCGTCATCATACTTGCGCTTCGCCTTACCGGGCTTACTGGCCTTACTGTCGTAATAGCTTGGCATCGATGCCTCCTTTACCAGCCTTTGCTGCGAATCAGGTCGTTATAGGAAGGGACTGAGCCGCCTTTCTTCATGCCGGGGCCAATGCCTCGCATGGAAGTACGTCCGGGTTGATTCCCAGCCATTTGGCTTCGAGCTTTCTTTTGTTGGCCAGCGCCATAAAGATCACCGTGTTGAGCAGTAAGCCGCTGCAACGTCGCTGGGTTCTGGCCTGAACTCGCAGCATACTCTTGAGCCTGACGCAGCATATTTTGCTGAGCGCGACTTAAGCCACCGCCTTGCATCTTCGCAATGCCACCATCCGCCATCCGCTTCATGACGCGCTTTAACCGTGTGCGCTGAATCTTCTTGCGCTCTTCAGAACCTCCTGGCTTGGCAATACGCTTCTCAAGTCGTGCAGCCCTGCGCTTACGGAAAGAACCTTTTTCGGCTGCAGCAGCGGCTCGCTTTTCTGCTGCTTCAGCCTTCTTCGTTGCAGCAGCAGCTTCTGCCCTAGCTTTCTTAGCATCGGCCTTAGCTTTATTAATGGTTTTCGTGACAGCAACAGTTGTTCCAGTAGCTGCTCCAGCGGCGGCAGTGCCCGCTATAACCTTGCGACCTCGTGAACGCAAGGGCGCTTGAGCCACGGTTTTACCGGTTGTTTTTGATTGCACACCAAGACCTTTAGTGCGCTTGACGCCAGGCTTGGTTGCAGTTCCTACCCGCGTAGAAACTTTGCGTTCGGCTTTGGCCACTCCCTTCTTGGCTGCTTTAGCTTTCTTGGCCGCTGCTCGAAGTGTTTTATTAAAAAGACTGAGTTTAGCCATAGGAGATCTCCCCTTTTAGGTTGGCTTAATAGTAAACGCGTTTTTGCCGGTACATTTCTTCTTCTTCCTCGTCAGAATAAAGACTCACGAAATTACCTTGCCTGAATCTTAGAATAGCTTGGGTCATGGAGTCTACATAATCATCGTACTCACCAAAAGGGAAAGCTGCACACTCCTCAATCACCTCTTCAGCAAAAATACGTTCGGGCGCCCACACCATGCCCGCCTCAAACACGGGACTCACCGCATGCACACGAGTGACTTTGTCATTGCCACGTGTTGGTTTGTAGTTCACCACCGGAATGCCCATGGTCCGTAACTCATGGGTCAACGGAGTCCCGGTCGCCTGCGCCTCAATCAACACCATGTCGGGCTTATGCTCCGTATACTGCGCCTGCGCTATCGCTTTCAACTCAGGAAAGTCCCACCGACCCCGCTCAGCATCGAGCAAAATAATCGCTTCGGTCATATCCTCACTAGGGCGGAAAATCCCCCACGTGGTAATCGCACTGTAATCCGCCGTCTCCTTCTTCGAAAACGCCGTATCGTAACTCTGCATAATATAACTGCACTTCGGCGGCTCATCCTCCTCCCAGATCTGCCACCAATCACGCTTAATAATCGCCCCTTCCTCAGACGTGGGGTTCTGCTGGTATTGAGCACTCCACTTGGAAATCGGAATCGAAGCCTTAACTGACTCCAACTCCTCCTTCTTCCAAAACTCAGGCCACAACACATTACCCGTGTCTTCAAAAATGGCAGGCAACTCCACCACCTCCC
>Ga0098033_1001367_pt1 | contig 10108 bp, 8 predicted proteins | sample 1_EtaG_FD_75049 | JGI IMG/M metagenome (GOLD analysis project Ga0098033, IMG submission 75049) | Marine viral communities from the Subarctic Pacific Ocean - 1_ETSP_OMZ_AT15124 metaG | ecosystem: Environmental > Aquatic > Marine > Oceanic | place: Pacific Ocean | collected 2015-01-07
GAAGTTTCCTCAAAAGTTTGCGAACAAATTTGGTAACAAGTTCGCTTCAGTTTTTAGGCTTGAAACAAAGCAGGAAGTTATGAAGTCAGAACCAGTCGTAGAGGAGGTTGTGAAGTCAGAACCAGTCGAAGAAAAGCCTGCACCAAAGGTCGCGAAAAAGGCGCCAACCAAGCGTAAAGCGACCACAAAGCGCACAACTATCAAGAAGCCAACCACGAAGCGCACCAAAAGAACTACGGTAAAGAAAGATAAGTAGTTTTACGCCGCCACTAACTAATTATATCCGAGGAGATATAATTTAATGGCGGTCCCCACCCTTACACCTTCAAGCCAGACCAGCACAGTCATATTGCCGGCCACAGGCACTACTGGCGATGTAACTTCGACAAACTTACCATTCGGATATTATGCCACCAACGGTGTGCTGGAAGACTCCAATTTTGTCGCTGGTGCAGTTGAGCAGGTTTCCTATACATATAGGAAGCTTGGCGGTGATGTATTAGACATAGAACTCAAGTCTCAGAATGTTTATGCAGCTTATGAAGAGGCGGTTTTAGAGTATTCATACCTCATCAACACACACCAGGCAAAAAATGTCTTAGATAACTTACTTGGAAGAACTACTGGCTCTTTTGATAACAAAGGGCAGTTGTTGTCTGGGGACTCTCTTTCTGGAAGCAATATTGCTTTAAGATTCCCCAGGTTCAAGTTTGGGTATGCCCAGCGCGTCGGGGATGCCACTTCGACTGAATCAGGGATCGGAGGCCAGCAGCCAATATATTCAGCCTCTTTCAGCACTGGTGTAAATAAACAAGATTATGATTTACAGACGATAATATCTTCTTCTGCTGTTGATAGTGATAATAGTTCTTATCCCTATTATGATAAAGTTGGAGACAAGAGAGTTACAATTAGAAAGGTATATTATAAAACCCCACACGCCATGTGGAGGTTCTATGGGTATTACGGTGGTTTAAACACTGTTGGAAATCTTCATCAATATGGTCAGTTTGCTGATGATTCGAGTTTTGAATTGGTGCCGGCATGGCAGAACAAACTTCAAGCCATGGCTTTTGAAGATAATCTGTGGTCCAGGACTTCTCATTATTCTTACGAGATCAAGAACAATAGGTTAAGGATTTTCCCTTCAGCTACGAAATCTCATCCGACAAAGATGTGGGTTGAGTTCACGGTTGATGAAGATCCATGGACCACCAGGACAGAGTTCAAGGATACTACCGAAGGTGTTAATAACATCAACACACTTCCATTCGAGAACCTCCCCTATAAGCATATTAATTCAATTGGAAAACAATGGATTCGCAGATTCGCTCTGGCTTTAACGAAAGAAATGTTGGGACAAGTTAGGGGCAAGTTCTCTACAATACCAATACCAGGAGAATCAGTCACACTAAATCATTCCGAATTGCTCTCACAGGGAAAAGAAGAACAGGAGAAACTTCGAGAGGAACTCAAGACTGTACTTGATGAAATGGTGTATGGCAAGCTTGCGGAGCAAGAAGCCGCGTTGTCTGAGAATGTTAATAAAACCAACTCGTCAATTCCTGGCGGGATATATGTGGGGTAATAAAAGATGGCTGATAATAAATGGTCCCAACCAGCAAATCCCCCCCCGCCTTTGTTTGTGGGAGAAAAAGAGAGGAACCTTGTTAAGCAGGTTAATGATGAGCTTATCGAGCGAGTTATTGGCCAACAAGTCCTCTATTATCCGATAAGTCTCGATCATACGAACTTTCATTCGCTTTATGGTGAGGCAATAGAGAAAACGTTTTTACCACCGGTTAGGGTTTATGCCCTTGTTGATTGGGAAGGACAAGAAACAACAAACACCAGCGCTGGTATCGACAAAAGATCCAGCATCACGGTTCATTTCCACAAGAAGAGATTGACCGAGGACCAAGACTTATTTGTGAGAGAGGGTGATTTTGTCCTTTATGGTTCTTATTATTATGAAATTGTAACTTTAAATGAACCAAAGCAGATCTTTGGTCAAATAAGCCACAAAATGGAAATATCAGCGAAATGTATCCGAGCACGTAAGGGGTTGTTTGATGCCACATGACGTTTTAAAAGAAATACTATTCATGCCTTCGACTTTAGAGACAGTTGATTATGCTATCTACAACTGGCTTAATGAAGAGATGGATCTTCATACGAAAACGAACGATGGGTGGAAGAAAACCCCGGTTATCTGGGCGACTGCTGAACGCGCAATTCAATCTAGGGAAGATCACAAACTAAGAGACCGCGACGGGACGCTAATTTTACCACGAATTATCATTGACAGGACGGGTGTGGTCAAAGATCTTACCAAAAAAGGCTCTGTTTGGGGAAACATACAACGGATCAATGATGCAAAAGGTGGCTCGGTGACTGTTGCAAGGAGAATTAAACAAGACAAGACTGCTAACTTTGTAAATGCAGATTCACAGAGGCTCGCCGGCGGTGCCGTTGGTAACAAGCAAATTAATTCTCCAAAACGCGACTCGATCGGGAGAGTAATACCAAATAAAAAGATTGTCTATGAAACAATAACGATGCCAATACCGGTTTATTTGGACATGACTTATTCAATTATGATAAAAACGGAATACCAGCAGCAAATGAACGATTTGGTGACCCCGTTTGTAACAAAAACAGATGGGATTAATTATTTTGTTATTAACCATGATGGTCATAGATATGAATCACACATTCAGGGGGATATTGGGCTGGATAACAACGTTGCTTCCATGGAGACCGAGCATCGAAAATACGAAACAAAGATAGACATCAAAGTTTTGGGATATATCATGGGTGAAGCCAACAATTCAGAACAACCCAAAGTGGTTATTCGAGAAAACGCCGTCGAGGTTAAGATTCCCCGTGAGCGAGTCATCATGGGCGACATTCCAGAACATATTGACAAGAGGGGATTTTATAAGGAATGAAATTCCTTTTGAGATTCTAATATACTATTTATTAAAGAAATCATTTATTGATTATAAAGGAGATATCACCAAATGTCAGAAAGAAAGTTTAATTTTGTATCACCTGGAATTTTTATCAACGAGATTGATAATTCGCAGTTAACAAGAACCCCGGGAGACATCGGACCAGTTATTATAGGAAGAACCGAGCGAGGACCAGCTATGCGTCCTGTAAGGGTCAGTTCTTTTTCCGAATTTATTGAGATTTTTGGAAACCCGATTGCCGGCGGTGCAGGTACCGATGTTTCGAGAGACGGCAACACTACTGCTCCGACATATGCTGCATATGCTGCACAAGCTTGGTTGAGAAACAACAATGCAGCGACCATTGTGAGGCTTTTGGGCCACCAGCACACCAGCACAACAACCACCGGCAAGGCCGGCTGGGACACTACGGATAATGATCCGAGCGCAACCATTGCCGACAACGGTGGCGCTCATGGACTCTTTGTTGTCGACAGTGGGAGCACTGGTGCTTTATATGGTGAATCTGGTTATGGTGCCCTAGCAGCTATTATCTACACTAGTGCAGGCACAACTGTCCACCTTTCAGGAACGACTGCTGACGGTCAAACAAACAAAGCTGCCGGCGGTGCATACTTCAAGTCTAACAATGCCGCAAAAGAGTTTATTTTGGTTATCTCCTCTTCTGGTGGTGTCGGTGCAAACCATCGGATTAATTTTAATGAATCTTCACCAAATTTTATTAGGAAAGTTCTAAACACCAACCCGACGTTAACAAATTCCAACGTCACTGAAGGGACGCAAAAGACTTACTGGCTTGGTGAGTCCTTTGAGCAGATGGTAAATCGTTATGTCACTGGTACGAATGCCGGCGAACAATACGCATTTATTGCACCTCTGAGCAGGGGGGCTACATATCATGCCGCCGACCACAAGGTCGGCAGTGTTAATTCTAGGACAGGTTGGGTTATTGCACAGGACATAAGCCCAACAGAGGACACCGGGAGCTTCCGCGCACACAGTATGCAAAAACTGTTTAGGTTTCAAGCCCTTCACAGTGGAGAATGGGAGCAGCAAAACCTTAAGATTTCTATTCAAGACATTAAGAAATCAACCAGCACTGCTGATCCATATGGTATATTTACTGTTGTTGTCCGGAAGGCACAAGATAGTGATAATGCTCCGCGAATCGTTGAAAGATATACTGGGTGCAATCTTAACCCAAATTCTGCAAACTATTTGGGAAGAAAAATAGGCGACTCATATTCGGTGTGGGATGACGTCACTAGGACATACAGGCACTATGGTACTTATCCGAATGTTTCCGCATATATTCGTGTGGAGATGAACCAAGATCTTGATGCCGGCGGCGGTAATGCAGAGCATCTTCCGTTTGGCTTCTTTGGTAAGCCGAGATACACGACTTTTGCTGTTAGTTCTTCGAGCGATGGTATCTCCGGATCGTTGAAGGCCACTAGTGGTTCTGCTACTGCTGCAACCACGTTTGTCACGGGTCACGGTGGGTTTCCTGCTGCTGTTAGTAGTTTGTCGCTCGATTCGGGCCTTAAGTCACTTGGCAACCTGGCCGCTGAAGCGATTTATACCGGAGCCCTCTTGAACGAAGACGGCCTCGCGACCGGTCTTTCCGGCGCGTTTAACACATTCCTGTTCCCCGCCCCAGTGCTTAGAACATCTGGTTCGGATGGCAATCCCGCCAGCTTGAAAAATGCTTATTGGGGCGTTACGACGTCAAAGAAAGATAGCACGGCTTTTGATCCAAGTTACAAAGACGCCGTTCGGATGTTGGGAGGAAAATTACCCAATGCATCGACGGGAGATGTTGCCGTTGCTGCGGAGACTGAATATTCTCACGTCTTTACATTAGACGATATTGTGGCTCTTGGTACTGCAGGGTCACTTTCTAGTTCTTTCCATTATTTGTCTGCTTCTCGGCAGGACGGTAAGTCTTATAGAGGTGTCGCAACTGCGGCTGATATCCCAACGGGAGCAACCACGGGCTCTTATGATGTCCTCTTGAAGAAGGGGCTTGATAGATTCACGCTGGACCTTCACGGTGGTTTTGACGGGCTCGATATTACTGAGAAAGAACCCTTCAATAATAGAACTATTGGTACGAATTCGACCAGTAGCCCCCGCGAGTATTATAACTATGCATTTAACTCAGTCAAGAGGGCCGTCGATGCCGTTGCGGATCCTGAAGTTGCTGAGTTTAACTTGATGGTTGTGCCCGGTATCGTCGATTCCGGTCTGACTAGTCACATGATTAATGTGTGTGAGGATCGCGGAGACGCCCTTGCAATTATTGACCTGGAGGGCGACTACACGCCGGCTCATGAAAATGTGCAATCTGTTGAAAACAGAAAGGGCACGGTAGCTGCCGTAGTTAACAACCTGGAAGCTCGGGCCCTTAACAGCAGCTACGGGTGTGCATACTACCCATGGGTCTTGATTCGAGATCCTCAAGGTGGGAACTTTATATGGGCCCCGCCCTCTATTGCCGCACTGGGCACGTTTGCTAGCTCCGAGAGGAGAAGCGAACTTTGGTTTGCCCCGGCAGGCTTTAGAAGAGGTGGTTTGACCGCCGGCGCCGCAGGCGTCCCGGTTGTGAATGTTGCGGATCGATTGACTGCATCTGATAGAGACACACTCTATGCTGCTAACATCAACCCGATTGCCACGTTCCCAGCAGAGGGTATCGTAATCTTTGGCCAAAAGACCCTTCAGACGACGCCGTCTGCTCTTGACAGAATCAACGTTCGACGGTTAATGATTTATGTCAAGAAAGAAGTTTCTAGAATGGCTACGCAGGTTCTCTTTGACCAGAACGTGCAGGCAACTTGGAGCCGATTCCTAAGTCTTGTTATGCCCTTCTTGAGAAGCGTTAAGGCAAGATTTGGCTTGGATGCTTACAAGGTTGTTCTCGACGAGACGACGACTACGCCGGCCTTGGTCGATCGCAACATCATGTATGCAAAGATTTTCTTGAAGCCGACTAAGGCAATAGAATTCATCGCACTTGACTTCACTATCACGAATGACGGGGCGGCCTTTGCGGATTAAAAAACAGTGAGTTTTAAGATGACTTACTATTTAAGGTATGGAGGAAAAGTGAATGAGTAGTTTCTGGTTTGATCCACAATTAACACCCAAAAGACAACATCGATGGTTGATGACTATCAATGGTATTCCGCAATGGCTCGTTAAGAAGGTTAATAAGCCTTCGTTCGAGATTTCGGAAGTAAAGCACAATTATTTGAACCACACGTTTTATTATCCCGGTCGAGTTGAGTATCAAAAGAGCGAGATAACTCTCATTGATCCTTTTACACCTGACGCAGCTGGTCTTATGATGCAGTTGTTGGCTGACTCCGGATATTCTCTTCCGACGGCCATGGAAGTCACGAACACGATCTCCAAAGCAAGCGCGGTCACGGCCATGGGAGATGTTAGAATCACCCAGATAGATGGCAACGGCAAAATGATTGATCAGTTTACCTTCATTAATGCCTGGCTGTCCAGTGCTAAGTTTGGTGACTTAGATTATTCTAGCGACGAGTTGGTCGATGTAACTCTGTCGATTAGGTATGATTTTGTTACCATGCCAGCCAAGGGTGATATCGAAGGTATTTTGACGGCCGATGCACAGCAGCCTCAACTTGGCCCCGGCAGCGCAGCCAACGGAGGGGTCTTTGAGGACCTCTAGAATATAGACTTTAGGAGGATTAATGTCGATTCGAAATAATGAGGATCGTCTGGGGGCCAAACAGCCAGACGAATCTCCACCTACCCCGCAAATGCAGGCCCCACATGCTTCGCAGAGCAAATCATCTGCTACGTTTTCTTTCGTTGTGCCAAGTGAGTTTGTTGAGCTTCCCTCCAAGGGCAAGTTCTATCCACAAAGCCACCCTTTGCACAATAAAGAGGTTGTCGAAATAAAACACATGACCGCAAAGGAGGAAGATCTATTAACTTCCAGAAGCCTCTTGAAGAAGGGCTTGGCAATTAACCGAGTTCTGCAGAGCGTTCTGGTTGATAAAAGTATTGATGTCGAGTCACTCCTTGTTGGAGACAAGAACGCAATATTGATTGATACAAGGATTCATGCCTATGGTTCTGAATATCAGACGTCGACAACTTGTCCTGCCTGCAGCGAGACTTCACAGCATAGTTTTGACCTTTCAGAACTTCAGACAAAAGGTTCAGATCTCTCAGAAGGAGATGTCACGAGAAGGGGGAACAATTTCATATTTGTGCTACCCAGGACCAAGGTCAAGGTGGAAGTTAGGCTTCTAAATGGCAAAGATGAGAAGTTTCTTGCTGATTCAATTAAGATGAAAAGGAAGAATAATCTTCCAGATGCTGCTTTAACTGATCAATTCAGAATGTTTATTGTTTCTGTTAATGGTCACTCGGATCCGAAATCGATCAGTGAGTTTGTCAATGGTGTTCCTGCTAGTGATTCTCGTTATTTGAGAACAATATATGAGAGGATCGTACCCAACGTTGATATGAAGCAAAACTTTACTTGTAACAGCTGCGATTACGATGCAGCAATGGAGGTTCCGCTTAGTGCGGACTTCTTTTGGCCTAAGCAGTAAATACATTGAAAACGTATATGAACAGTTCTTCTTTTTGAAATATCATGGCGGCTGGAGTTTTACCGAAGCCTACAATCTTCCAGTAAGGTTGAGACAATGGTTCATTGATCGACTGATTAAACAATTCGAGGAAGAGAAAAAACAATACAACAAAGCCAAGAAGGGCTGACAAAGGGCTGGGTTTATCCCAGCCCTTTTTTGTTTAATACAACTAATTATATATAAGGTTGTTTTTTAAGGGGATACTTATATCATGTCAAATACTATAAAAGAAGACAAAATGGCTCCAGTCGTAATCGACTTCACACAAAGAAGTTCAATTGATGAAAGTTGGTTGAAAATGTTTGGAGAACAGATAAAGATGATACTTAAAGCGATGTTTGGAGGTATCGACATTCCTCTTAGGGTAAAGGGTTCCTCATCTGATGTTCGGGCATTTACTACGGCCATGGGTCGAGAGAAGAGGTACATTGAGGCACTCCGTCATTACGGCTTGGACCACCCGCGCACCTATAGAACAAAAGCGGAGTTAGCTAAATCAGTGGCCGAATTCCAGAGAAAGACGGGGATCAAATGGCCCTTTAAATAGGAAGTCTTAAAGAGTGTTAATAACAGTTGCTGCAATTCTCACGTTCTTTCTTATCTTAGGGATACCTGCATTCGCCAGCGAAGACACCGAAGCGCAGGCCGAACGTCTTAGGAAGATAAAAGAAGAGACCAAGGGTGTACAAGAGAGCTTAAACAAACTTGAAAGTGAGTATAATGACGAGCTTTCTAAGGGTGTTGATGAGGCAAAGCTTAAGGCGGATCAGATTGCAAAAACCAACAAGCAGAGAAAGAAAGATAATGAAGAACTCCTTACTCAGAGGGAAGAAGAGCTTGCAGCGGAAAATGCTATTTATGGCGCCCAAAAAGCCCGGCTAGATACTTTTAAGGCTCTGCATGCAGCTGCCGAACGGCAAGCCGCGACGGCCAAGCGGGCCCTCGAAACAATTCAGAAAGAAATCGATGCTGGGGAACTCGCTGCGGACCAAGGTCTAGAGCAATTAAGGATCAAAAAAGCCCAGCTTGAAGCTGCCAAACAACAAGCAAAGCTGGCTAAAGACCAAGCGGATGGCCTGGAGGGCACCGTCGCCGCCGGCGAGAAACGCGTCGATGACCAACAAAAGGTGGTCGAAGGCGAAAAACTAATCATGAATGGCGTTGCCTCTCTCGGCGGCGCATTCCTGGGCCTGGGGGCGAGAGTAGAAGATTCGCTCCTTTTTAAATTAAAAGATGCTTATGGACAGCTTGGCGGCCTGGGGGGCTCTCTAGAGGTCATAGGCATGCAGCTGGATAAAACGCTAGATCCTATGAATATTGCTGCTAGTGTTTTTAGCAAGGTTTTCCAATCTACAATCAACATGGCTCTTGCAGCCGATACTGCATATGCTTCCTTTAACCGCACAACTGGCGCAGCCGGCTCACTTGACGATGTCATCATGGAGACTCGTGTCGAGACAGCTGCTCTCGGAGTATCCTTTCAAGATGCTGTTGCGGCAACACAGGAGTTGTTCGCCAATTTCCGTCAATTCACTCTCATGAGCGAAGAAGCACAACAGCAAATGGTTGAATTTACCGCTACAATGGATAGGCTGGGTGTCAGTTCTGGTTCGACGGCGACGTTTATTAACCTTGCGACCAGTTCGCTGGGAATGACAGCAGATCAGGCACAACATACCGCCAGAGAGTTGATGGCCACCGGTGCTGCGCTCGGCATGTTGCCTGGAGAGATGATAGAGGGTTTTAATGCTGCACTTCCAACGTTGGGTAAGTTCGGTGATGACGCTGTGGAGGTGTTTAAGGGCGTGGCTGCAGCCGCAAAGGCCACTGGTGCAGATATACAATCGTTATTGGGCGTTGTCGGCCAGTTTGATACTTTTGAAGATGCGGCTAATGCTGCTGGTCGCTTGAATGCCATATTGGGTGGAGATCTGTTGAACTCTGTGGATCTGTTGAACGCCTCAGAAGACGAAAGAATCCGCATGCTGATTCAATCGATTGAGCTTTCGGGCCGAAATTGGTCAGAGATGGGTAGGTTTGAAAGACAGGCAGTTGCGAATGCTGCAGGCATCAGAGATATGGCTTTGGCTAATCAAATGTTTGATACAAGCTTGGCAGCATATGATCGTCAACAAGCAGCGTCCAGCGCCGGCGCCATGAGCCAAGAAGAGATGGCGGAAAGAGCCCGCCAGAACACATCAGCACAGGAATCTTTGGCCAATGCCATGGAGTCCTTGGCAATTGCCACTCGCCCAATAGTCGATATCATGAACGCTGTTTTGGATATTATTATGTCAATCCAAGGCTTTACCGGGCCACTCTTTCTTCCGGCACTGGCTGGTATCATTTTTTATATGAAGATGCTAAACACGACCGGCTGGGGAACTCTGGGCGCATTCGGTGCTGCCATCGGAGTTTTTATGCTTCTTCGTGATGTGCTTGATGTATCAACTCCAGTTGCGGCCGGTTTTGCCATTGCAGTCTTTTTGATTA
>Ga0098033_1001368_pt1 | contig 10102 bp, 17 predicted proteins | sample 1_EtaG_FD_75049 | JGI IMG/M metagenome (GOLD analysis project Ga0098033, IMG submission 75049) | Marine viral communities from the Subarctic Pacific Ocean - 1_ETSP_OMZ_AT15124 metaG | ecosystem: Environmental > Aquatic > Marine > Oceanic | place: Pacific Ocean | collected 2015-01-07
GAAAATTTTAATCCCAATTAAGCCTTTAGTCTTGTTAATCTTTGACACAAGTGAAGATAGTCGGAATCTCAAAGAATATCTCCCTTTCAAAAATTTAAATTTTACCCTCACCTTTTCTGCTTCAATACCCGTGGTTCGCTCCTCGCCACCTCCAGGTATTATATTCACAGTCGTAATGCCCTCGATGCCACGAATGTCAGTAAGAACGTCTGTGATGTTTCTTTCTCCGGTTACAGTCAAAATGCATTCGGCTTCATAAATTATCATTGTCTCCATCAAGTTAATTTTATTTAGAGCATTGGTGATTATTTCTCTCGTCTGTTTCTCAGACAGAAGACCATTTTTCGTTTTTACGTACTTCATTCATAGATCCTTATAAAATTACAAAATATTACAATATAACTAGTTATTTTATTAACTAATAGAACAAAAAAAGGGCGCCCTTTGGCGCCCTTTTAAAAACAGCAACAGGGATTTTTAACTAATTTTAATTTCTCTGGCCGGAAGCAGTTCTTGCTCTGGCTTTTTTACGACCACCGTGAGTATGCCGTCTTTATATTCTGCATTAATATCCTTTGCGGACGTTCCTTCGGGTACAGTCCATGATCGTTCAAATGAACTAAATGAATGTCTGGCGCTTTCCTTCTGCTCATTTGTATATGATAGTGTAAATGTTTTCTTTTCAAGAGATGCTTTAAGATTTTCTCTATCAAGTCCAGGCGCCGCGACCTCGATTACGTGTGAGTCATCAGTCTCATATACTTCAACAGACGGTGTTGATTTATTGAAAATCTGTGGGTGGAAAAAATCTCTGTCGAACGTACTTCTGGCTGGTGTCAGAAGCCCGTCGAGAAGTTTAGTGAAATCCGTGAAAGGATCAGAAAAACGAACTAATGTCATGATAAGACCTCCTTTGTTCTAGACACAGTATAATAACTATAACAATAAAGTCAACCCTCAGTGAATAAATAAGTGAACTTTGTGTGTATGTTTTAATTCTATTTCGTCCACAAGCATGAGCTTAGAATATGACATCAGGATGGCATACTTATGAGCATCGACAGTAATAATTTCTTCTTCATCATCACCAGAAGCGGGAGGAGTCAAAATTAAATCATTCATTAACTCGGTGTAACGACAACTAATAGCGTAGTACTCAGTCAGCAAGGTCATTAAGTCAGACTCCCATGCTTCGTCATCTCCCGAACTGTCCTTTATGTATGCCTTAACAACTTTTCTTATTTTTAAACACTCTGAAAGTTTTTTTAGACAGTCGTCCAGCGGAAGAAAATAATACTCTTTCTTCTCGTTCATACCTTTTTTCTTTTTTTTCTTTTTTTAAAAGCGGCGCCCTCGCTCCAAAAGTTTTTATTTTTCCTTTGATCCGTAGTTAAATAAGCTTCTATGTACGATCCATGTTCATCTTCCTTAAAGTACGCCCTGTGTAATTCTAAGTGTCCATACAGCGGTGTTGGCGTTTTTTTAGCGTACTTTTTACGCACTGGAGGTTGGTTCAAAAAATCAATACACCCTTCGGTAATACCCTCTTCTTGCATGCCGTCAGATATGTAGGCCTTGTGGTCTACATTTATGTGAACAATGACAACCCACTTGTCTCTCCCGTAACCTTTAATGTGAAAAAAGTTACTGCCAGAATATAATCCTTTTTTTGTTTTCTTAGAATTGTAACTCGGTAGTACAGAGTGATACTCCTTCAGATCCCTTAGACTACACTCAATCATTTTTTAAATTTTCCTTCAACTCTTGAAATCCGCCAATAAAATTATTTTCTATAACTTTTGCACTGTCCTCCCAGTCGACTTTCTGCTCCCAAACCATCGGAACAGTTCTCCAATTGAGCTGCTCTTTGGTTGTCTCTAACGCTTCGTCGCAATTTTCCATGTCTGTGTAAGAAAATTTTAATTCTTTCTCTTTTAGCAAAGACAATGCATCTTGACAATAAGGACAACTACTCTTAACAACGAGAACATAATGTTTTTCGCTTTCCATTTTTTAACCTCTTAAAAGTTGTTTGCTTGAATTTAATCCAAGTTTTTCTTGTATAGCGGTGGGTTCTCCGACTACCACCAGGTCGAGGCCCGATTGGCCTCTGTTGAGATAGACTCTTGTAAAAACTTGTCTTTTATCCAGTCCGCGAAGGCGATTTTCTGATAAGTGCCTGCTGTATGTTTCGTCTTCTCTTAGGCAAACAACGTGCTCCGGATTAATGAAAATCTCTCTAAGAGAAAATGAATCAGTTAGGCTACCACCTTCTGAAAATTTGTTATTTTTGTATACTTCTGTTAATTTAACTATCATTGTTTACACTCGTATATGTTTTCTTCGTTAGTGAACCAGTATTGACCGTTGTACAGTATTTTATAGTATGGATCCCATCCTCGTTTATGTTCAACAGTAATCGCATGAGCCGGCTTTTTCGTTTTAAACCACTTATTTGGCGCCTCGTCTCTAGAATGCGAATCATGATTAAACTGGAGCAACGTTACGTCAGAGGGAATGAAAACTAAATCTCCTTTCTTAAAACTATTCATCAACTTCTTTTCCCTCCTCGCCTTCAGAAAATTCTGTGACTGGCGGACCAGATTGTCCTGGCTCATGAGCGACTTCCTCGACAAGTTGTTGTAAAGTGCGCCCATAGCCTTGCAATATTTCCAGAGTGTCTTCTAAAACAATTATGCTTCTTAAAAGACCTTCTTTGGCGCTGTTGACATCGTTGAATGAAGAGTTGATATCCTCACTCAGAACTTTTTTTTGAGCAGCCTTGATGAAAACATTGACTTCTTCGTTCTTGTCTACAGACTTTTGTAAAATATTTGAAATTTCCAGCGGAATTTCATTGAAATCTGCCGTATAAGAAATTCTAACTTTTTTCATTTAATACTCCAACTAAATTATAACACTGTTTTGCTGCCTTGTCAAGGGGTTTTTCTTACTTTTTTTAAAAATCTCTCCTCGCAATCGACCATCTGTGTTTTTCCCATCGGGAGCAGGGCATATATTTTGGCCCCTTTGGCAGAACTGGTCACTGGCTTGGCGCCAATTTCGATCACGGAAAAGTAATAATTTCTAATTTTTATCGGCGCGGTTTTTCTGCCTTGAACTAGTTGCCCGACCTCAAACTTTGGTTCGACTCTAGTTTCTTCAACAACCTTTTGTGTGAACTTATTCTCGCACATAGAAACAAACTGTTTCTTTGTCGGAACAAACTCTGAGTCACTCAATATTTTTTCAGCGAGATCTCTAAAGTAAGGAGGGTTGTTTTTATAGTAGTGAGCACATATTTGCGCTACTTCTTTCTTTTTATCATCGTAGTCCGCTTTCCAGTTTTCATAACCCAAAACTGTTTCCTGCGAATATTTCTCTTCTATTTTTTTAACAGCACCGAATTGAGCCTCTGTCACGCTCCCGTTTTTATTATACTGTTCGTAGATAGATTCTAAAAACTGTTTTGTGCTTCCATATATGAACGGAATTTTTAAAATACTTTCAATGCGTTCCAAAATAGAATCATCCTTTACTTTAGGTTTTTCTATTTTTTTATATCTTCTGTAATATTTATTGGTGGACATCATTCTAGCCCAACGAACTTAAAACTTGATGCATCCCCAAACCAATTAAAGTTGTTACAATAATCCACAACGCTTTTGATACTTGTCTTTTAAAACTTTCTAGATCGCGTATGCGCGCATAGATACCTTCATCTGGGTTATAAACAGCTTCTTTTATCTTCACGATGTCCCCCGCCATTTCTTCTTGTTTGTCCTTGACTATTTCAATGTTATCCATTATTCTTTCAAACTTCCCATTCAATTCAAGAAGTGCGGTTTCAGTGCCAGTAGCCATTTATTCCTTTTCTCCCTGGTGTTAAATAGTTTGCTGACTCACTAATCGTTCTCAATTATTGCGTAATTTGTAGTAATTAATGTAGATGCAGCAGATACAGCATTTTGAAGGGCGGTTCTCGTAACCTTCGCGGGATCGATGATTCCGGCCTCAAACATATCAACAACTTCACCGGTGGCAAAATTTTTCCCATCACTCTTATGTAATGATAAAATTTCATATAAAATTAAGTCCGGAGCCTCTCCAGCGTTTATTGCCATCTGCCTTACGGGAGATTTAACCGCCTCAAGAATAATTTTAGACCCGATTTCTTGGTCTTCGTTTTCAAACTGAAGATCTAAATTTGAAGATGCTCTAATTAAAGCCACTCCGCCTCCAGGCACAATGCCCTCTAGTTGCGCAGAATGTACTGCTTCTAAAGCGTCTTCAACGCGGTGTTTCTTTTCAATCATTTCAATCTCTGTGGCGCCACCTACATGAACAATTGCCACACCACTAGCCAGCCTAGTGATTCTTTCTTGAATTTTTTCGCATTCATGAATAGGGTCTGTCTGTTCCAATTCCAATTTAAGTGCTTCAATTTTCCCTTCTACTTCCTCCACATCGCCAGTCCCTCCAACAATGGTTGTAACGTTTTTAAGCACATCAATAGTTTTCGCTGTTCCGAGGTGCACCAATTTAACATCCTGAATCTTCAGGCCAGAATTTCGAGATACAAATTTTGCACCAACTGATAGTGCTAAATCTTTGAGAATACTTCTTCTCTCTTCACCATAACAAGGAGCTTTGATGGCAGCAACTTTAAGAGTTCCTCTTATCGCATTCATAATCACTGCTGCCAATGCTTGTCCTTCAATGTTTTCACAAACAATTATAAATGGTCTATTCTCTCTAGCTACAACTTCTAGTATGGGCAGAAGTTGATCAACTGTTTCAATATCATAATCAGTTACAAGTATGAGAGGCTCACTATATTTTACAGCACCTCTTCTTTCGTCCGTAATAAACTGAGGAGATACATATCCTGAATTAAATCGAAAACCTTCAACAAGATCTAGGCTAGTTTCAGTAGAACGCGCATCTTCGATAGTTATCGATCCGTCTTTGCCAGCTGCATCAACAGCAGAAGCAATTAGTTTACCAATGGTTTTGTCTCCGTTGGAAGAAATAGTCGCGATGTGTTCAATGTCTTCTATGCTTGAAATAGGCTTTGTGAAGTCTTTTAGGCTATCTACAATCGCCTCAACTGTTTTATCCATGCCCCTCTTCATTTCCACAGGGGAAGAGCCAGCCACGATGTATTTCTGTGCTTCTCTGAGCACTGCTCGTGCTAGCACTGTAGAAGTCGTGGTGCCATCGCCACAGTCGTCTGCAGTCCTAGCAGCAACCTGTTTAATTATCTGGGCGCCGGCGTTCGCGAAAGGATCTTCAAAATCAACAAATTTTGATATGGTGACGCCGTCCTTTGTAATAATAGGATTAAAGCCTTTCTGATGTAGAATTACGTTTCGGCCTCGAGGGCCAAGTGTTGACGCCACATTGTCTGCCAGTACATCAACACCTTTCAGAATCTTCTCTTGCAGAGAAGAACCTGAATCATATTTTTTCGCCATGCTCAACCTCTTTCGTTATATGCATTATAAGACATTATACAACAAATGTCAAGTGTTTTTAATTAAATTTCTTTTTCGCCGCGTTCTGCTTCTACTCGTGCCGTAGCTTTTACTTCAACTATCTTTGCGGCTTCAACTGCATCGTTTCCTCTTGCAATTGCTTCGCCTCTTTCTTTCGTCAAGAAATAACCATTTAAGTTATCAGATAAACTAGCAACAGCACTGAAAAGATCAGTGACAGTATCGCCCAAGATATCTAAGTAAGTTGCAGCAGTGTTATATATGGCATCCGGTGATACCTGTAAAGTTCCAAGATGTTGATAATTAACAACGTCCGATATACCTTTAAGTTGCCCTGAAGTTATATACCACTGTGTTCCCGCACCTCTACCTTCGAGTAGTAGTTGTTCGTCCCATAGCTTGCGAAGAGATTCCGCTGTGACAGGCATGGCTTCTTCTTCCTCTGGTGGAAGCTCGAGTTCTTTCTCAACTTTCCCTGTGTATCCCGCTGTCTTTTGTAGGAGCGCGTATCTTTCTTCCCAAGATTCTGCCGCGTTGAGCGTTTCCAATGATTTTGCAAAGTCCATCCCTGGCAAAAGAATTCTCTCGCGAGATTGCGAACTTTGTGTAATTACTTCCAAAAAATTATTTTGATTAAACACAAATTCATTGATGGAGATCGCAGAAACCTGACGATCTCCGCCCGTTTTGTGTGCGAGAATATAAACCATGCTTTCGTAGTGATTTAACGCATCGATCAAATTTGTGTAACTTCCTTTAATCGTAGTTGTCTTTTTCAAAAGCTTTAAACTCATCGGCACATTTGCTGTCCTTCCGTATTCAGTAAAGGCAATGATGTCTTCAATAGGAAGTCCACCAGCGGCGGATTCTGGTTCTGCCACTTGTACTCCACCAAGTAACGCTGCTAGAAAGCCCTCAAATATAAAACCTGAAGTGGAGGCTCCAAAACTATTAATTACTGCATTTAAGCTTTCTAATATTATTAAAGATCCAATAATTCTTCGCGGAGAAGTGATCCCTTTTTGTGGCTTCTGAATCCTCATGATATACTGGAGTTTTTTTTCTAAACTAGCTGGACCAGGAATAACCTTAAAAAGCTGATCAACATTTTGCCTATCAATCGAATTGGGATCTCCCCAATTTTCACTGGGGGAAAATTTTGGCAGACTTAGTACAAGCTCTTTTCCTGATTGAACGTCCATCGGACTAGGATCTGTCGGAGATTCGCTCAAAATATGAACCTCATCGAGTTGTTGTTCGATCATCTCAAGAAGTCTCTGAAAGTTTAGAATTTCTTTGTTGAATCTTTTATCGATTCTTTCTTTAATATCCATGCTTATAATTAGTTCCCATTATACGATTTCGTCCGCAATTCCTAACTCTACAGCTTCTTCTGCTGTGAGATATACATTCATTCTTTTTGCCAAAAGTTTTTTAATATATCTTTTAGTCATCTTTGTTTCTTCCGTTAAGCAACTGACTAATCTTTCTTGAGTCCATTTGGCCTCTGCCATTTCATTTTCAAGATCGGAGATATTACCATGCTGTCCTGCGCTCACACCATGGAGCATAAGCCTACAATTCTTACCTATACGTCTCTTGCCTTTTGTCCCCGCCGCCAAAAGTAATACTCCAGCTGACATGACTTTGCCAAGCCCAAGAGTACTGATCTCACAATCATTTCTCACCATTCGCATCACGTCATAAATTGAAAACATATCGGCGGCGCTGCCGCCCCACGTTGATACTATGAAATCTAGTGGCTCGTATGTGGTCACAATTTCTGATTCGGAGTCTTCTGGATCCGAAGGTTCTTCTTTTTTGCCCAGATCTCTTAGGGCCATTAGTGAATAGGTAGTTTCTGCTGCGTTGTCTTCTGTGATTTCTCCGTACATCCCAATCAATCTAAGTTTTGCTGGTTCAGCATCTGCCTCCCCCAACATTAAAAGTTGTGAAAGGTCCGGTGCCGGAGTTTTCTCTTCTTGTTCCTCTTTTTTATCACTATCAAATTTTTTCAATCAACCCTCCTTTTTTAATTTTTTTTGTCTTTCCATTTCTATTCAGTTCTTGTATTTCAAACGGAAATTCCTGCGCCCATGCTAGCCAAGAACTTGGCTCTTTGAACTTTCTCGATAACAAAAGAGTTTCCTCTTCTTGATTTTTTGACCAACCATTACCAACGTGGCGCCAGCCATCAACAGCAGATAAAACTTTATTTTTTATGCGCTTTCCCATTATCCCTTCAATTTGAAGGTGGTAATGGTTTCCTTCTGCACTAGTATACACTTTCCATATTAAAGCTCTCACTTTACTCTCCTTTTTATTCTTCATTGTAATACATTTCTCCTCATTTTACAACAACTTTTTTTTGGATTCTCGCAAATATGATATTGCTCCTCTCCAGTTATCAAACCGTATAAGCTTTTTATAAAGCCTCGGCCAATGAGTAATTATGCGCGCAATTGTCATTTCTCTCCAAATTTTATATGACTTGCTATCAACATCTCTAATTTCTTTAATTTCTTCACTAGAGATTCCTGCATCTCTCATAGTACTATACTTCATTTTGAGAGCGTTGTCAAGATCTTCTGACAAAATATGTAAAATATTTAATATGTGTGCGAGCTGCTTTTCAAACAACTCAGCCAGGTGACCATAATGAAGTACCCCTGAGATTATTCTGTATGAAAATACTCCCAGAGCGAACCACAAAAATTCGTTCATGCCTTCTGGCATATGAACCTCTTTTACTTGTTTTTAGTAGATGAAAAAATTCGAGTTACGACACGTTCGGCAAGATCGTCAACGTACTGCTTTTTCTTAACCTTCTCAGATTTTTGTCTTCGAAGTTTTTCGTAAAGAGCGGCAGTTACTTTTTCTGTAATTTTGTCAATGGCGTCATCATCTAGATCTGAATCTTCCTCTTCTGCCAAAGGTTCTTCTTCACCAGGAAGCTCTTCACCAGGAAGTTCTTCACCAGGAAGCTCTTCCGGAGCTTCAGGTGGAAGCTCGACCATGGGCTCTCCTTCGACCGGAAGCTCTTCGCCTTCGCCTTCGGAAGAAACAGTCAGCAGGCCTTCCACGCCGAGAGCATCTTCAACAACTCCAGCGAAGCCCTGAGCGAGCTTTTCGGCCACTTCTTCTGCTTGTTCCGGAGACAAATCAAGACCAGTCCCTTCTTCGCCGGGAAGTTCTTCACCAGGAAGTTCTTCACCAGGAAGTTCTTCACCAGGAAGCTCTTCACCAGGAAGAACTTCGCCGGGCATTGCGCCTTCGGGGTCCATCTCTTCCTCGTCGCGGGCGTATGGGCCCATTTCCTTAAGTTTGTCGACAAAAGTTTCCGCCAACGGGCCGATTGAAGCTAGTTTCATGAAACGACGAACCGTCGCCTCTTTAAGAAGTGTCTTTTTGCTCATTTTTTTTCTCCTGTAAAAAAGTTTGAACGCTTTCAATATAAATAGTCACATACTGTTAAAAAAGCAAATTTTATAAGTTTACAAAATCATCTTTTTTAGTTGGTATCTTTTTTAAGGCTTTGTCCTGAATTTGTTTAACTCTCACAAAGCTCACGCCCAACCTGTCTGCAATTTCTCTCAAAGTCATAGGGCCATTTTTTTCAACTGAGATCAAAGAACAGTTCAAGTCGTCCTCGTAGTTGATCCAATGCTTACACTCTTTAACCGGGCAACTAACCTCGTTGGAAATACAACAGCTACAACAACTCCTCATAATTCTGGATGCTCCTTTTCCAACAAATCAAACATGTTTTCTATTTCGCTGGGATTCAAAGCAAATTGTTCTTCTACTTCTCGACCTTTTTGAATTAGTTGTTTCGATTTCTTTCTATTCAACTTGCTTTGGTTGTCCTTTTGATCTTTATATTCATCAATAATTTTCATCATATTCTCATCCTTGTTAATATATTTTCTCATCATCAATCTGAAGAATTCGTTTTGATATAGCCCATCATAATGCAATCTTATTTTCAGGTCGGCGTGATTCTTATCAAAGTCTTCGAAACAGACTTGTTTTTCAGCTTTCCTATGGTAGTATGTCATTATGTTCCTCTGGAAAATTCAAGTAAACAAACTCACCGTGAAGCTCTTTTGCTTTTTTGTCTCGTGCTCTAGCTGCTTCTTCGGCGGTAGTGTAACATCCTAAATTTATATGTTTTGTGCTTGGATAGGATGTTTCAGAATCCCCAATATAAGCCTCGAATGGTTTTTTTAAATTTCTAGCTTTGTGTTTATACACACCTTTGTAACCAGAAGCGCTGTCACTTCGAAGTTTTCTATTCTGAGAGTTCTGAGAACGGGTACATATTCTCAAATTTTCTTTTCTGTTATCTAAAGTATTACCATTTATATGATCAATGTCCATTCCTTTGGGAGGATCCATGATGACTCGGTGCATTGATTTTCTGTGGTCTCCAGCAAATGCGTAATAACCAGAGCCAGCGCAAGTTTTGTGAGCATACCATTTGCCTGGTTTTCCATTTTTATATTTTATTGCCTCAACTATTTTTTCATAGTCTTCATCATCGATGATGGTTTCATAATCAGATATTTCATCTCTATTTTGCCAAAGTCTTATCTTTTTCATTC
>Ga0098033_1001369_pt1 | contig 10094 bp, 9 predicted proteins | sample 1_EtaG_FD_75049 | JGI IMG/M metagenome (GOLD analysis project Ga0098033, IMG submission 75049) | Marine viral communities from the Subarctic Pacific Ocean - 1_ETSP_OMZ_AT15124 metaG | ecosystem: Environmental > Aquatic > Marine > Oceanic | place: Pacific Ocean | collected 2015-01-07
AAAACATTGTCCATGAGGAATATTAATGACAAATAAAAAGAAGATCCTAGTATTAGCGGATCACCCACTTTCGCCTTCCGGCGTTGGCACTCAGACGAAGTATATGATTGAAGCGCTCTTAAAAACAGGGCGCTATCAGTTTGTTTGCTTAGGCGGCGCAGTTAAGCATAATAATTATCAACCACAAAAAGTAGAACCTTTTGGGGATGATTGGCGCATTTTCCCAATTGATGGATATGGCAATCACGAAATTATTCGTTCAGTGTTACAGAAGGAGAAGCCAGATGTGCTTTGGTTTATGACTGATCCTAGATTTTACGGATGGTTGTGGGAAATAGAAAATGAAGTGAGAACACAAATTCCTATGGTGTATTACCATGTTTGGGATAATTTTCCTTCTCCTCATTTTAATGGAATTTACTATCGTTCAACAGATGAAGTTGTTTGCATTTCGAAAGTAACTCATAAAATTTTACAAGATGTGGCACCTAACGTATCTTCTTGTTATTTGCCGCATGCTGTTAATCCTGTATTTTTTCATCCATTTAAAACAGAAGAAGAAAAAGACCATGTAAAGCAATTACGTGAAAGAGTGTTAAGCAGCACGGTTAATCATAAGAATCCAAATAAGAAAATCTTTTTTTGGAACAATCGAAATGCCCGCCGAAAACAAAGTGGCACTATCATTTGGTGGTTTAAGGAATTCTTAGATGAAGTGGGTCACGATAAAGCAACACTACTTATGCATACCGATGCTGTTGATCAGCATGGCCAAGATTTGCCGCATATTATTAATCACTTAGGAGTAAACGATGGTCAAGTGCTTCTATCGACAAGCAAAGTAGATGCTATGCAATTAGCTGGGATGTGTAATGTTGCTGATTTTACAATCAATATTAGTGATGCTGAAGGCTTTGGGTTGTCAACTCTTGAATCTCTTTCTTGCGGAACGCCAATTATTGTTAATATGACTGGTGGCTTACAAGAGCAAGTTACCGATGGTGAGAATTGGTTTGGTTGGGGCATCCAACCAGCATCAAAAGCCGTTATTGGTTCACTTCAAGTGCCTTATATTTATGAAGATAGAATATCTCAGGAAGATTTCACTAACACTCTTAAGAAGGCAATAAATGTGAGTAAAAAAGCTTATAACAAAATGTCTACTGGTGGTATTGAGTATGTAAAAAACAATTATAGCTTTAAGCAATATGAAGAAGGATGGGTGAAGATTATGGATGATATTGTTGAGAAACATGGCTCGTGGAAAACAAGAAAGATTTATGACAGATGGCAACTATTGGAGGTGGCATGAGAAAAAAGATTTTATTAAAAGCGCCTATTTTGACTCGTTCGGGATACGGAGAGCATGGCAGGTTCGCGTTGAGGGCTTTACGTTCACGTGAGGAGTTGTTTGATATTTATATTCAACCTTTACAGTGGGGCGCCACTTCTTGGATGAACGAAAGAAGCGAAGAAAGAGATTGGATAGATAATATTATTGAGAAAACTATAGCATTCATTCAACAAGGTGGTCAATTTGATATGAGTTTGCAAGTTACAATTCCAAATGAATGGATAAGGCTTGCTCCAATCAACATTGGTGTTACTGCTGGTATTGAATCGACACGTGTTGCGCCTTTATGGTTGCAAAAAGGAAACGAGATGGATAAAATAGTAGTAGTTTCTGAACACGCAAAGAGAACATACGCAGATACGGTTTATTCTACTGCTAATGAGCAAACCGGAGAGCAAACAGAATTAAAATTAGATACAGAAATAGAAGTTGTCAATTATCCTGTGAAAGAGTTTGGTGATATTGACGAACTAGAACTTTCTTTGGAGTATGATTTTAACTTTTTGACAGTAGCCCAGTTTGGTCCTCGCAAAAACATACCAAATACTATTAAATGGTTTGTGGAAGAGTTCCAAAATGATGAAGTGGGTTTGGTTTTAAAAACTAATTTAGCTAAAAATTGTCTTATGGATAGAGAAAAACTCTTCAATGAAATGAAACAACAATTAGCAACTCTTCCAGAACATAAATGTAAGATATATCTTCTTCATGGAGATATGACAGATGAAGAAATGCATGCTTTATATCTTCACCCTAAACTTAAAGCATTTGTTCTTTTAAGCCATGGTGAAGGTTTTGGTTTGCCTACTTTTGAAGCTGCCTATTCGGGCATGCCTATTGTTACGCCTGGATGGTCTGGATACTTAGATTTTCTTGTCAATAAGAAAACAGGAGTATCGGAATACCACAACGTTGAATATGATATTCAGCCAATCCCAGACAGCGCCGTATGGGAAAATGTTCTTATAAAAGAATCAATGTGGGCCCATCCTCGCGAGCATTCCGTTAAGCAACAAATGCGTCAATGTTATGCAAATATTGAAACATCGAAAAAAGTCGCAAATAAGCTAGCAAAGCGGATTAAGAAAGATTTTACTGAGGAAGTAATGCATGCCAAATTTATATCGGCTATTGTTAATGAAGGAGAGTTTGATGTAGAAAATTGGTTATCCGGCCTAAATATTGAGGAGATTGAATGAAGTTTATCTTCATTGCTGATTTTTTTGTTGAACATATATTAGGCGGTGGAGAACTTAATAACGAAGAATGTATGAAGATATTGATTTCTCAAGGACATACAGTAAGTAAATTGCAGAGTCATTTGGTTACTTCGATATTCATTGAGCGGAATAAAAATGCTAATTTTATTGTTGCCAATTTCGTTAATTTGAGACAAGAATGTAAGAGCGCACTTTTAACTACAAAATATGTCATATATGAGCATGATCATAAGTATCTGAAAACACGAAATCCTGCGTTTTATAAAGACTTTATAGCGCCACAATCAGACATTATAAATCTGGAATTTTATCAAAATACTCTCGCAGTGTTATGTCAATCTCAATATCATTTAGATATAATTAAGAAGAATATTCACTTATCTAACCTTGTGAATTTGAGTGGAAACTTGTGGTCACTTTCAACGCTTAAGATCATAGAAGATATATCTACCTGCTCAAAAAAAGATAGGTGTTCAATAATGAATTCAGCCATTCCTCACAAGAATACCAGTGATGCAGTTAATTTATGTATAGCAAAGAAATTTGAATACGATTTAATACATAATCCAGTTTATAATGATTTTTTAGCTGAAGTGGGAGCAAATAAAAAGTTTGTATTCTTACCCAAAACGCCAGAAACACTCTCTAGAGTTGCTGTGGAAGCTCGAATGATGAATATGTCATTAATAACAAATAATATGATTGGAGCAACCAAGGAGCCGTGGTTTAAGTTAAAAGGTAAGGATTTGATTGATGTTGTTTATAAGATGAGAGAGGATATCCCATCAAAGGTTATTGAGGTGTTTGAGTGAAAGTTTATATAAAAAACCCTACAATCCAAGGGGCGTGGATGTGGATCCAGAAAGGATACAAACTAGCTTGGGAATCTTTAGGATATGATGTTGAGTATTACAATAGTCTTAGTGAGATATCTGAATCTGAGTATATTTTGATGACTAGAGAGTGGGACGTTAAAAGTTCTAGAGATTTAGAAACAATAGAGAGGGCTAAATTATCATTCTTATTTGCACAACCACAAATTTTTCCACCACCATGGGGAACTCATCCAAATTTTATCTCTTCGGCTTCTGATGATATCATCAAACAAGTGAATCAAATGGAACATGTTTATTTGTGGACGTTTGGATATGTTAATCCTTCATATCACCACAAATGGAAAGAGGTGAATACGGTCTTTTTGGCTTTTGATTCGATTTCATATACGCCCATTAAGGAAGATAAATATACTAAATATGATATTTGTTTTGTTGGAGGTTGGGCTAATAATGGATTTAATGAAAAAAGAAAAATTATGATAGAAAGCTTTAGCGCATTTCAACAAAGTGGATTAAATTGCGGATTCTTTATTAACAAAAATTTAAGTCATGAACAAGAGACAGCATTACTTTATAATAGTAAGATTTCTTTGAACATGCATGATGCATATCAACGAGCGTTGGGGATGGACACAAACGAAAGAACATTCAAATCATTGGGTTTAAATGGCTTGTTGATATCAGATAAAGTGACACAATTAGAGGATATATTTCCAAATACAAAAACATCTAATGATCCGACAGAATTAGTGAGCTTAACAAAAGAGTATTTATCTTTAACTGAGAAAGAAAGAAACAACATAAAAGAAGAAAACAGACAAAATATTTTAAACAACCATTGCTATACTAATAGAGTGGAGCAGCTTTTATCTTTGGAGAATAATACATGAAAATTTACATTGATATTGATGAAACGATTTGTGAGTCTCCCGAAAATCGCGATTATACAAAATCAATTCCTATAAAAGAGAATATAGAAAAAGCTAATAAATTATACAAGGAAGGTCACATAATTATATACTGGACAGCAAGAGGCTCTGGCACTGGATTAGATTGGTCGAAAGTCACAGAAAAACAGTTTGAAGATTGGGGTGTTAAATTTCATGGCCTTAAGTTTGGAAAGCCAGTTTATGATTTGTTTATAGATGATAAAAATATGAATACACGAGATTGGGAATGAAAATTACTGTTGTTGTGCCGTGTTACAATTCAATGAAATACCTGGAACAGTGTATTACTTCGGTTTTAGAGCAAGACTATGAAGATTGCGTTATTTGTGCCTATGATAACGAAAGCACTGATGGAACATATGAATATTTGCTTGAATTAGAAAAAGAACATGAAAGACTTCAAGTATTTCAAGTGCCAAATATATACAAGAATGGCTATCGTGAAGCAATGGAGCACGTTTTTGAAAACACACAGAGTGATTATATAACTTTTATTGCTTCAGATGATTATATTGCTCCCGATTATATATCAAAATACATGAAAATTATCTCTCACGATCCAGAAAGAATTAAATGCATTCAGAGTGGTATAGTCGGAATACGGAATGGAGCGATGGTTAACAGGCAAATACATTTCTATAAAGATATACAAGAATTTAAGCAGTTGTGCATGGAACGTTCGCCTGTTAATACACCAACGGTGGTTTTTCATAAAAGTTTATGGCCAATATTTCAACACAAGCCCGCTCTAGATAGCCATAATTTACCTTCTGGTGGTCCTGAAGATTATGATCAGTATTGCAACTTGGCAGATAATAATGTATTCATTTATCCAGTTAATACTTGTTTGGGGTATTTTTATCGATGGCACCAGGAACAATCCACGTGGAAAGTACATCAAGATTTAAAGTTAAAACAATATGATAAAATAATTCAAGAATATTGGAAAAAAAAGTGGATTTTATAAAAAAAATATGTTATATTATAACTAACAAAGAGGGTTAATGTGAAACAATTGTTTATTTTTGAGATGGCTAACAACCATATGGGTAGTTTGGAGCACGGGATCAAGCTAATCCGAGAGTTCGCAGAGGTGAAAAGGGGATATGATGAATTTGATTTTGCAATCAAGTTTCAATTTCGGAATATCGACACTTTCATTCATCCAGATTATAAGAATAGAATGGATTTAAAATACGTTAAGCGCTTCACAGAAACTCGTTTAACTCGCGAGCAATTCCTAACTATGAAAACAGAGGCAGAAAATCTTGGATTTTTAACTGTTTGTACTGGTTTTGATGAGGATTCTGTAGATTTGATTGAGGAAATGGGATTTCCCATTATCAAGATTGCTAGTTGTTCATTTACTGACTGGCCGCTATTGACTCGCATTGCTGAAACTAATATGCCTATTATCGCATCGACAGCAGGCTCAACGATAGAAGAAATTGATAATGTCGTTGCATTTTTTACGAATCGTCATAAAGACTTGACAATCATGCATTGCGTTGGAGAATATCCAACAGCAACTACAAACTTGCAACTTAATCAAATTGGAATGTTGGTAGATCGCCATCCAGATGTTAAGATTGGATACTCTACTCACGAAGATCCAAATGATCCTAATATTATTCCTCTGGCAATTGCAAAAGGTGCTCAAGTGTTTGAAAAGCATGTGGCAGTTGTTACCGATGAATTTCCAAAGAATGCATATTCAGCTACTCCCGACCAGATTGCTAATTGGTTGGCTGCAGCCCGCACTGCTTTTCAAGTTTGTGGCGATGTTACAGGACGCCCACCAGCTTCTGAAAAGGAATTATCGGATTTGAGAAGATTTAAGCGCGGCGTATTTGTCAAGCGCAATATCAAAAAGGGAGAGGTGATTAGCAGAGATGATGTGTTTTATGCCTTTCCGTGTCAAGAAGAGCAAATTTTGGCCAATGACATGTCTAAATACACACAGTTCACTGCACAAAAGGATTTTAACGTTAATGAGGCGGTATACAACCATAATGTGATAGCTATTAACTTGAGAGAAAAGTTGTATGAAATAGTACAAAATGTGAAATCGTTTCTATCAGATAGTGGGGTTGTTTTCCCAAAGGATGCTAATTTAGAGATTTCTCATCATTATGGTATAGATAGCTTTTATGAAGTCGGCTTAACAATGATTACAGTAGTTAACAGGGAATATTGCAAGAAGCTTCTTATTACATTGCCCGGTCAAACCCACCCGGAGCAGTATCACAAGAAGAAGGAAGAAACATTTGTTGTATTGCATGGTAATGTAATTTTATACTTGGATGATGCGGTTAGTTTTCTTTGTAAAGGAGATGTTGTTACTATCGAGCCGGGGGTTCGGCACAAATTTGAATCAACTGATGGTTGTGTAATCGAAGAAGTTTCCTCTACACACTATCAAGATGATTCTTATTATACTGATCTGGTGATCTCACAAAACCAAAACAGAAAGACATTTATTCCGTATTGGATGGCATGATTGAAATTATCTGACTATGTTGTTCATTTTATTGAGCAACAAGGTGTAAAAGACATTTTTCTCTTACCTGGAGGTGGATGTATTCACCTTGTTGATTCCATAGGTAAAAGTAATATTAACTTTGTATGCAATTTGCACGAACAAGCGTCTAGTATTGCTGCTGATGCTTATGGTCAATATACGAACAACATAGGTGTATGTTTAGTAACCACTGGACCTGGAGGAACAAATGCAATGACAGGAGTTGCTGCAGCATGGCTTGATTCAACTCCTATGCTTGTATTGTCAGGTCAGGTGCAAAAGAAAGATATGATTAACAACAGAGGAACTAGACAGATTGGTTTTCAAGAGATTCCGATGGTAAACATTGCCACTCCGCTGACGAAATATGCAGCGACCGTCATTGATCCTAAAGAAATTCGTTATCATCTCGAAAAAGCGGTTTATTTAGCTACTAACGACCGCCCTGGGCCTGTCTGGATCGATATTCCCTTGGACGTGCAGGCAGTAGAAATTGATGAAACCACACTACGCAGATTCACTCCTGACAAAAAAGCTGGAACCAATATTAGCGAACAGGTGTCTAATATAATCGAAGGCTTAAATAGAGCAGAAAGACCAGCGATGCTTGCCGGCAATGGAGTTCGGTTAGCTGATAGCATTGATGAATTCAATGAATTAGCGGAACTCTTACAGGTGCCAGTATTGCTGACATGGAAAGCCATTGACTTTATGGAGGAAGAACATCCATTATTTGTTGGACGCCCCGGCGGTGTCGGTCAGCGCGGCGCAAACTTCTCCCAGCAGAATTCAGATTTTTTGATCTGTATCGGCGCCCGTCTCGATCATGGCCAGACAGCATACCAGCACAAATTCTTTGCTCGCGAAGCTACTAAAGTGATTGTAGATGTTGACGAGAACGAGATTAATAAACTGGAGATGGATATTACTTATCCAATGGTTGTTGATGCCGGCGAATTTATTGAAGAAATGTTGCGACAGAAAGACAAGATTTATACAAATTCTGGCGCTTGGCTAAAGCAATGTAAGAAATGGCAAGAAAAATATCCTGTTGTATTGCCAGAATATTGGGAACAAAAGGAGTATGTTAATAATTATGTATTTATCGATGCGCTTTCGAATGTGTTACCGGAAGGAACACTAGTTGTTCCTGGAAGCTCTGGCGGTTGTAGCGAGGTAACCATGCAGGCTTTCAGAATGAAGAAGGGGATGCGAATGTTTAATAGCGAAGGCCTTGGGCCGATGGGTTTTGGTATCCCAGCAGCTATTGGCGGCTGCATTGCTGCTTCTGGACAAGAAACGATTTGTATTGATGGCGATGGTGGTTTTATTATGAATATTCAAGAACTTGAAGTCGTCAAAAGGTTGAATTTGCCAATTAAGTTTTTCGTTCTCAATAATAATGGATATGTGTCGATTAGAAACACTCAAAATACACACTTTGAGGGACGCTTGGTCGCTAGTGGTGAAAGCAGTGGCTTATCGCTTCCTAGTTTAAAGAAGAATGCTGCCGCCTATGAGATTCCTTATTCTAGAATAGAAAGTCATGATAATTTACATGAGAAGATTAGGGAATTTCTAGAAACAAAAGGTCCCGCTATTTGTGAGATTATGTTGCTTCCAACTCACGTGACAGCCCCTAAGACATCTGTATATAAAAAAGCGGACGGTAGCTTTGCCGCTCGACCGATGGAAGACTTGGCACCGTTTTTGGACAGAGAAGAATTCAGAGATAATATGTTTATTGAGGTAATCGATGAGTAAAGTTCTTATCACTGGCGCCAATGGGTTTATAGGAAAGAGTTTACAAAAGGCTTTATCTTCAAAACATGATATCACAGGGTGTTCTAAAAACGAACTAAATTTATTAGACAGAGATAGAGTTGCTATATACTTAAAAGATAAAAAATTTGATATAATCATTCATACTGCGACATATGATGCAGCACCAGAATTTTCCACCAATGATCCGGATAAGGTTCTAGAGTATAATCTTCGTATGTTTGATAACTTAGCGCAATGCGAAGATGATTATAATGCAATGTTATATTTTGGATCTGGTGCCGAATGGAAGAGAGAAAAGCCATATGGCTTATCAAAATATGCCATGGATCAGATCGCTCGAAATAAAAACAATATTTACAACCTTAGATTGTATTCTGTGTATGGAATAGGGACAGATTGGAGATATCGATTCATCAATAATGCGTGTGCCAAAGTTGCACTCGATATGCCAATAAAAGTTCCCCGCATTAATAAGTGTGACTATTTACACGTACAAGATTTATGTCGGATAGTAGAACATTACATGTGGAATTATAGAGACTTACCTAAGAGTTCTGATATCTGTTCCGGAGACGTGCTTTCGCCAGAGCAAATAATAAACTACATTAAAGACATTTCACCTGTAAAAGCTATCATTTCACATAACAGGGTAAGCTCGACAGTGAGCAGAGCACCAAGCAGCACTGAGAATTATTATGGAAACCCAGATTTTGTCAAAAGCTTGCCGCTCACGCTTACGCCGGTAAGCAAAGGCATCAGAGAACTGATAGGTTTTTATAGAGACTATCATCCTAATGCTGCTGAATTTGTCTATTAAGGGAGGAGAATTGTGGCAGAATTAATTTCTACTACATTTAAGGGGAAACTAGACTTAAAGGAAAATATTCCTTTAAAAACGCCATATGTTGTTTATTTGGAGCCATCTGGCTACTGCAACTTTAAGTGTAAATTTTGTCATCAGTATGAAAGCCCGGAAAAAATGAAAGAACTGGCATCATTGATGTCATTCGACACAATACAAAAACTTGTATCAGATTTGCAAAATTTTGATAGCAACGTAAGGTTAATAAGAATTTGTGGGCAAGGAGAACCACTAATAAATAAACGTCTTGGAGACTATATTAAATATTTGCATGAGAGTAACGTAACAGAGAAGATAGAGTTAATAACGAACGGCTCTTTATTGAAAGGAAAGATAGTAGATTCTATTGCAAAATATGTAACACGTGTGGTAATATCAGTAGAAGCATTGGATGGTGATGGGTATCAAGAACTTGTTGGCTCTGATGTTAAATTTGATGAAATAATCAATAATGTTAAAGAGATGTATATGAATAAAGGCGAGTGTATTGTGCATGTTAAGATACCAAGTGTGTCGGTTAGATCAGAAGAAGAAAAAAAGATCTTTTTTGATACGTTTAAAAGCAT
>Ga0098033_1001375_pt1 | contig 10063 bp, 22 predicted proteins | sample 1_EtaG_FD_75049 | JGI IMG/M metagenome (GOLD analysis project Ga0098033, IMG submission 75049) | Marine viral communities from the Subarctic Pacific Ocean - 1_ETSP_OMZ_AT15124 metaG | ecosystem: Environmental > Aquatic > Marine > Oceanic | place: Pacific Ocean | collected 2015-01-07
ACTGTTTTAGGTGGAACCCATTCTTCTTTTAGTATATCTTGCCAACTCATTGTAATCACTCCTTAATATTCAGATGGACTTCTATCTAATGGTCTTAATTCTGGACTAGGATTATAAGGTTTAGAATCTCCCTCATCATCAGGTTTCCAATCTAAAGAAGCAACCCATTTCTTATCATTAACATATTTATTCCATGTATCTTTAAAGATAAGAATATTTTCTTCTCTTTCATAATTCCCGAATTGAGTTCTTGAACTAACCATTTTCTTTTTACCTTTTGTTTCGGCAATTGCTTTAGGGTCTTGTTCTTCTATTTCCATTAAAAAATCTTCCCAATTAGGATGCAATCCCATTAACTCATCTTCGGTATAACCTTCTCTTTCTTTTAATATATCTTTCCAACTCATTGTAATCTCTCCTGCATTTTATTTTTAACATCAATCCAAACATCAGGATGCCCTTGTGCCAATACTTCTTTAATGACTTGCATCTGTGATATAATAATAGTATCTTGTCTCTTATGAACCAATTTACCTTTAAACTCCATAAGATACTTTAAACTCTCTCTAACTTCTCTAGCCAATTTAGTTAGTGCATCAATTTCTTTAAAATTTAATTCCTCTTTCTGGAAAAGTGAACCTAATTTAACATCTAATTTTTGAATATTACCAGTCAATACATCTACTTCATTTAATTCTTCAACAGCAATCATTTGAGCCGCAGATTTCTGAACCAAAGGCTGTAAATGCTTTGTAATATGTAATTGAATCTGTTCTTTAGTAGTACCTAAAGCAGCAGCCAAATCACTACTCTTCATTTCACCACCTTTAATTGCTAATTCAAATTCATCTCTCATTGGGCTAATGCAGAATTGACATTTAGGATTTGACTTATCTTCATATTCAGATACATGATTTCTTAAATGACGGCTTGCTGTTCCTGAAGGCCAATCTTCTTGTTTATCTAAAGTATCAGTAGTTATCTGCATAGTATTGATTAACATTTCAAAATTTTCTCTATCATCAGATTGACAAAACCTACAATATTTTACAGTCTTAACTACCATTTAACTCACCCTATGATTATACATAATATATGTATCAAATAAATCCTTTTTAAATCTTTTCTCTCTATCTGTTGCAGGTTCCCAATGCTCTAAAAATAACCATATACTATATAAAAACTCTATAATTAATTCAGACATATTCATCCCCACAATGCATACGACCAAGATTTCTTCAAAGTTTTTTGTTCTCTTTCAAGAGCCGATTCCCTTCTACTAATTTCAGGATTATCAATATATGCTCTAACTTTTGAAGTTATAATACCTGTACCAAATGGACCCTTGAAATTCTTAATATCTATATTATTTTTAATAATGGTTCTCAATACACCTGCTGTAATTCTTCTGATTTTAAAAGTATTAATTTCAGCAATAGTTTCTTCCATTTCTTTTGAATCTGCTACATCTTTAATAAAGCCACTTTCTTTAGCACTTTTAACATCAAAGGCTGCCTTTGAAACTTCTCTTTGTAATGCACCTAAATTAATTAACACTCTTTTGTATGGAATTTCTTTTGGATTAGGCTTATTATAAGCATGATATACTTGTGGCAATTTTAATAAATTTTCTAATGTCTTCATAAATGATGGCATCTTTTCTAAACTCTCTCTATTTTCTCTACCCAAAGAATCTATCTTATACACTTCTATTTCTTGACCTTCCATTACTTCTTTTATTTCTTTAAGTATTGATAATAATCCTTTTGTCACTAAATCCCCTTCTCCATTACTAAACAATGCTTGCCAAAAAGGAGGCGTTGCAGTATCGGCATCTTCACTAAACCAATCTGTATTTGGAATTTCAAAATCATTTGCACCCTCTATTTTCTTTTGATGCTTACTATAATTAGGAGTCCTATAATGACCTAATACATTAGGTTCATCAGGAAATACAGTGCTATCTTTAGAAACAGATATAGGAGTAGTAAAGGGTATATTTCTAGGATTAGTGTCAGGGTCATCTTCAACATCTTCTAATAATTCAATCAAATCACCAACTGCTCTTAATTCTCCAATTGTATAAAGATGGTCTTCTTTCATTATAGCCGTAATTCTTTTAACAACATCTTTTGCCCCATCTCTCGGACCTTGACCTTCTCTTTGAACAGCAGGTTCAACATGGGCAACCACATGGTCTAATAGAGAATCAGTTTTTGCTCCTGTAATACCTATATCTTGGCCTCGCAAATTACCACAAGTAGTAAGCCAATCATCAAATTCCTTTTTAACCCGTTCTAAATCAGGGGCGCTAATAACGGTGGCTAAATCCTTTCCCATCCTTTCTTCAAATTGACCCTTCTTTGCTTTCTTAGCAGGGGCTTTCCTTATCATTGGCTTATTTACTTTAAGAAGTTCTTTCCACATAATAACACCTCACATCACAAATACATAATGGGAATAAAAACTAAATGGTCAAGCCCATTCCTATTACCCCATAAAGGGGTACGGCTATTAAGGCTTCGCATTCCATCACCTATATTTAAATCGAGCATTTAGTTTTTCTTTGCGTTTTTTGCATCCACCACATTCTTTAATGCCTAAACGCTTTGTTATTCTAGAAACAGTATCGCCTACACCTTTATCATTTTTAAGTATCTTTTTCCACGTCATTTTAATCTCTCCAGAAATCTTTTTCTTTAGGTATTACGGGGTGCTTTCTCTTCTTCTTTTTCTTTTTAGGATTAACGGCTTCTTGATACATTCCGGGTTTAAACCCTGCATTTGAAGTCATTACTGGTCCTGCTACTTTTAATATTTTTTTCCATTTTTCCATATTATCTACCTCCAATCTATATTTGCGTTTTTATATGCATCATAATGTTTTACATAGTTTTCTTTATATTCTGGATATTTTTCATTTTGTTCTAATCCCTCTATTGAGTGTTGAAGATGAACAACAGTCTTTGTACTTTTAGTATTAAATATCTGTAGAAAAACACTTGTTATTTCTAATTCATCCCACACATCAAAATGAATATCATAATCCCCAATACTATTCCACAATGGAGACGACTCATTACGTAATATCTCTAATGCTCCACAAGCAACTTCTTCTGGTATAGGAGTATAATAAAAATAAACCTGCTCAATATCATCATCTAAATCACCCTCATGTATTGCCCGTGTATAATTTCTAACAGGTTCACTACCATAATGTGAATCTGCTTTTTGTTCTGTATATCCTAAATCCCCATAAACTAATTTCATATTTTTTAATTTATCAGCATAAGCCTTTAACTCTCTATTACACTCATCCTCTTCTTCAGGCATCGGTTTCATCCCTATTCTAGTCCTGCCTATCGTAATAGGGGCTTTAAGAATACTTTGCCACATTACTTTCCCTCGCATTTATTCCACTTATCAAGTATTTTGGTTGCTTCCTTAATTCCCGCTATACCTAAGTCTTCACTATGACGTGAGATATATGTTAAATAAGAATAAAGCCTTTCACAATCCATATTTTTAAGATATTTTACAAACGTACCACTGTCCTTAAAACCTACATCATTTATTATATAATCAAGCCATTCTTTTTTAGCCATTTCACAACAATCTTCTTCATCATCGGGCAACGGTTTCATCCCTATTCTAGTTCTACCTATCGTAATAGGAGCCTTAAGAACATTCTTCCACATAATTATCGCCAATCCAAATGTTTTCTTGCGTCATAATATCCTATCGCATAAAATAAATTATCTTCCTTTGAAGACCCTTCTGCTATATAAGGTACATCTTCTGGAAAAGTACTTGTATCTTCACCTACCATACATCCTATATTTACCAAAGGCTTTTGTTCTTCCCCTTTATATATTAATAATTGAAGAACAGTAAATGCATAATTATAACTAAATTTTACTGTTATTTCAAACCCATCTATTTTTTCTTTAGTCCATTCAAAATCAAAATCATTATCTTTAGACTGTTCATTCTTTAGTATTTCTAATGCTTTACAAGCAACCTTTTCAGGGATAGGAGAATAGTGAGAAAAATTACTTTCATAAAACTGCTCGCCCCATGAAACATATGTATTAAGTTGATTAAGTACAAAGGCAGTTTGTGTATCTTTATTAATTTCAAATTGTTCACGCCACGGGTCCATATATTTTGAATTATATCCATCTTTTAAATACATTTGTTTTGATTTTAATTTATCAGCGTAGGCTTTTAATTTATTATTGCACTCATCGTCGTCATCTTCCGGTAATGGCTTCATCCCTATTTTCGTTCTTCCTACTGTAATAGGCTTTTTGAGTATATTCTCCCACATATTACCACCTTAATAATCCACTATCTTCTAATTCAACTAATTTATCAGTATTTTCTAAGTGAGACTTAACATACATTACAAACCAATCAAACTGGTCTTTCCTATTAATATATGTTAAAATTTCCTTTGTTGCCTTTATCATTACTTCAATATTATTTAGTGCCTTTGTCCATGATGAATTTATTTGCATCCGTATGCCCCTATTACCTCCCTCTTCATTTTCTACACTAATGTGATATTGAATATAATCAGCCATATATATTTCTACTTTAATATATACTGCATAATTATCCCAGTCAGAAAACGCTTGCCAATTAGAGTTTTCATTATCAATATCGTCTGAAGTATGTAAATACTCTTTAATAGTACAAGCCAAAACATTAGGAATTACTTCATTCCACATATTATCCCATATTTTATAGCCATATGGATGACCATTATCTGCCTCTTTATTTCTTTGGAATATATCATATAAGCCCTTTAACCAAGTAATACACTCATCATCATCTTCAGGCATAGGCTTCATCCCTATTCTTGTTCTCCCTATTGTAATAGGCTTTTTAAGTATGCTTTCCCACATATTACCACCCCTGTATCTCCTTTTGCATATAATTATAAGCCTTTTCTCTAGATTCTTCCCATAACTTTTCATCTGTATCTTTCCATCTAGGTTCTTCAGTTTTCTCATAATAAAATTTATCCGCAATAGCCCAGTGTAATTCTCTTTCCCAATAATCATATTGATTTTTCTGTCCAATATATTTACAAATTTCAAGAAAAGCATCATTTAACTTCTTATAGGGTTCTATAGTATTTTCAATACCCTCCCAACCAGCAGCAATACCCATATTTATTCCATCAGGATAATTAATCATAACTCCCATTTGAATAATATCAGTAAAATAACAATTAATATCTAAAACCTCTCCTGCCCAAATTGGTTTCCCTTGAAAAATTACAGAAGTCATATTCGTGTCCATATCCCCTCCTTCTTTAGAAACAGTTAAATATTCTTTAACTGCACATACTAATGCTTCATCAGGAGTATTGTTCCAATAATTTTTTGACGGCCCTGCCCAATATGCCATAGGATGCCCTCTATCTGCACCTTGATGTTTTTGGAATATATCATATAATCCTTTTAACCATCTAATGCAATCATCCTTCTCATCTTCAGGCATAGGTTTCATTCCTATCCTAGTAGTACCTATTGTTATAGGTGGTGCTTTAAGAATAGTTTGCCAATTCAATCAGATACCCTCCCTCATTTCACTTTCGCATTCCTTTAATTTTTTACTCAAAACTTTTCTCATAGGTTCAACCCAATTAAAAACATTATTCCATTCCAAATCATCTTGATTAAACCACCAACGCTCATTATCGTCTAATTCATCCGCAATATTATGCCATAATTCATCACAATTTAATCTATCATAAGCATCCAGTAAAACCCTATAGGCTTCATACATTTCTACTCTATCTGTAAAGGGCAGTTCCTCTTCAATGCCATGTTCTTCTATAAGGTGGTTGCCATTATATTCTTTAAGTTTATCTAATGTATCACGTACTTTAGATAAATATTTCTTCCACATTTCTCTAATTTCTTCACAACAATCTTTATCTTCAGGCATAGGTTTCATTCCTATTCTTGTTCTACCAATAGTAATAGGTGTCTTTAATATATCCATCCACATACTATTTCCTCCAATCTACATCTATATCGTCAAAATTAGTATCAGATATAGAAGAAAATATTCTTATAAAATGTTCTAATACTACCAATTTATTAGAACCCTCCCCCTCCCTTATTACAAGCCTTAATTTTTTAAACAAATCCCCATACGTCAAGCCCGAAGAAAGAATTTTACCTGTCCCAATATGTATAACATAACCATCTAATGTTTGCCCATCCACTTTATATGCTTTTAACATTTCCAATGCTTTACAGGCCACGTTTTCTGGAACCGGAGTATATGCAACCTCTATCACTTCTACTGCTGATTTCTTCATAGTTGGAAATTCTTTATAATACAATCTCTGAGCCACATCGGAGAATTGACCACTATTATCGTCAAGCGGTAAAAATTCCCCATTGACCTTTAATTGCTGATTCATCTTACTTAGTTTATCAGCATATTTTTTTAATTGCTTATTGCATTCATCCTCTTCTTCAGGCATAGGTTTCATACCTATTTTCGTTCTTCCTATTGTAATAGGAGCCTTAAGGATATTTTTCCACATTATCTCCCCTCACATTTATTCCATTCATCTAGTATTTCTCCCTTAATACCATCCCTATGTCTCTCTAGGAACAATTTAAATGTTTCACAATCATATTTTTTTGCTGCATAAGTATTATCTGACACATCATATAATTTTATACAATCCCCACCATTATCTACATCAAAATCATAATTATATTTTTCCTTAAATCCCTCAACATTGTACTGCACCGTACCAGCAGCAGTATATTTTCTTATAATATAAATTTTCCATCTATTTTTTGCATTTTCACAACAATCTTCTTCTTCATCTTCAGGAAAAGGTTTCATCCCTATTCTAGTTCTACCAATTGTGATAGGTGCTTTAAGAATATTCTGCCACATAATTATATACCTTCACATTTATTCCATTCATCTAGTATTCTGTCACAATCTTCAGCCATAACATGAGACAATTTAGTACCAGTTCCTCCATGTGATAAAAGGAATAGTAGGACATGAAAATCGTCGCATTTGAAACCTCCTATATCATTAATAGGAACTGGATATTTTTCCCACTCTAAATTGGGAAATTCTGCTTTTTTCTTCTCCCACGCTTTAATATATTCTTTTTTTGCCCTGTCGCAACAATCTTCTTCATCTTCAGGTAGGGGTTTCATACCTATTTTTGTAGTACCAATTGTGATAGGTTTCTTTAGAATAGTTTCCCACATAATTATCTCCCCTCACATTTATTCCAATCATCAAGCACTTTTTGCCAGTCTTCTTTAGTACTTTTAGACCATCCCCATGAATCCCCATGTTTGGCTAAAGTTTGTAATATCCCATAAAATGTTTTACACTGTAATTTGTGTATAGCATCAACATGTTCTTCTAACAGTCTTCCCCTGTCCATAATATCTAATCTTCTACCACTGTAATTTGTGTCTGTACTCCTTTCCCATACTTTAGAATACTGCTCTCTCGCTCGCTCACAACAATCCTCATTATCTTCAGGAAGAGGTTTCATACCTATTCTAGTCCTACCAATAGTAATTGGTTTTTTAAGTATATTCTGCCACATATTATTTCAACCCAAATGTTTCCTCAAAACTAAAATTCCACGTTGCACCATAATCATAAAAATCATATCCTATTTTCTTTGATAATGCAAGAGAACTTTCTACCCCTTCACATTCACCCCAATCTTTGCTTATTTTTAGTAATATATCAAGTTCTTTTTTTAACCAACTTTTTTTATTATTATGTACTTGCATTCTTAGAAACTGCATAGCCCCCATTAAATTATGGAATAACTCAGTACAATCATCCGAAATTGTACTAAATCTTGCACCTAACCTTCTTTTAACCATTTTACAACAATCTTCATCATCTTCCTCCGGCATAGGTTTCATTCCTATTCTAGTAGCACCCACTGTAATAGGTTTCTTAAGAATATTTTCCCATGCCATATTTCTCACCCCATTACAGCCTCAAAAATATTGAACCTTGCATTCTTTTTGAAAAGCATAGTATATCCACAATTTACACATGATAAAGCAGTATATTTTTTATTTGAATAATTGAACAGCCTTGAAATCTTCCCAGTCATTAATACTATTTCAGTTTCCCATTCCTGTTTTCCACAACAAATACAATTAGGTGATATAATCACAATGAACCCTCCTTACGAAAGTTTCTAGCCAATTGACAACCTAATCTAATCTTTTGAGTACTTTGCAAATTCCAAAAAGAATCATGTTCTAATTCAAATCTACTTTCAATATGATTACACAATTGTTGCCTAGTCATATCTTGAAAATCATCGTCAATCTTTTTGTTCAATATGTCCACTTTAGGATGGTCTAACATACTATCTAATATAACATACACTCTACCCATGAAATTAATTATAACAGTAATAACCCACTGTTTCCAACTGATATTCTCAGGTGGTGCATCAACATCTAATTGGTCTACATATTCCCAAAACCAATTGCACCTTGACATAATTATTCCGCCATAGCCTGTTCAATTAATCGTTTTAATTTTTTTCCTGTTGAGTCTGAACGTATTTGTTGCATTTGTTCATATAGTCTAGGTAATTCTATTGCTCCTAATGTTGCCGCCCTTTTAATTTCCGCAGGAGTCAAAGGATGAGTAGCCAATTTAGTGTAAAGTTTCTTCATAAATTCTATATATTTATCTCCAAATTCACGCCTTTTGTCAGTAAAAGAAACCTGTTGAGAAGGTCTTTTACTCCAATCATATTTTAAAACATCAAACCATCTTGACACAATTATCCCTCATACACAATAAATGTCTTTGGGCGATGAGCAAGCGCATACTTGCCAATAAAGAACCCAATAATAAAAGACATTAAATATTCTATCATATCATCACATCAAACATAGGTATACAAAATATTGAAAATACTATATTTAGCATGTTTACGTTTGCTTATCTTAGAATCACCTAAAGCAATTAAAACTAATATTGATTCTTGGGCATCTTCTGGTAAATCATCATAACTTATTCCCATACCTTTTTTACCACTCCACGGTATTTCACCAAAAACTTTCTTTTTAAATTTATCCCAACTACTATCTTCTATAAACCCTGCTTGTTCACGCAATTTAGTATGTCTGCTTAATTCAGGAGCATCTTCTCCTAATGCGGTATATGCCGCACTCTCTTCTTCTTCGCTTATTTTAATTATATCTTCCCATTTCATTTCATCACCGCCACGGTCTATTTGCATCATATTTTAGGGCGTCTTCTTTCCAAAGATAAATAATATCATCCCATTTACCCCAATCATTTTTAATGCCATATTTACCCTTTCCCTTTTTTTGGCTAATATAATAATAAATTATATAGTCTCTTCGTATGCGTTTTGGAAAGGGGGTTCCCTTTCTTTTTTTCCTAATTTCAGATAAAGGAGCCTTTTCAATATCCAAAGTCTTTTGCCCAAGTTTTTTCATACCTTCTCTTTTTGATTGGAATTGCCTACGTTTCTCTTCTAATTGCCTACTATCTTCACGCTTTCGACTTTCAGCAAGAATATCAGGATTAAACTCCAAACCATCAATAGACTGTAAATCTAAATCAACCTGTGGCGTAGGTTTATATAATTTTTGTTGCCGTTTTAATATTTCTTTCCACATAATTATTACCTCTCAAATAAACATGTTTTCAGGGTCTTTATCATAATCCCGCCTATCTCTACCTCTTGACCTATGGGCTTCTTTTTCCCCTGTATTCCAGAAATCTAAAAATATCGCCCCACTAGGTTTAGTAGCATTAAATTCACTAATAGTATTAAAAACAATAATATCTTTAGGAGCCTTTAAATTAGTACCAGTTATAATCTCACCTTCTCCTACAATACTCACTATAATATGTTGCCTATTCCTAGATTTCCCATTTCTATAAAACCAATAAGTGCCTTTAGCCCAACCTGTTTCATCAATAATTAATTTAATCCAATTTTCCATTTCCCCAAGACGGGGTGCAGCATTCCTATTAGGCA
>Ga0098033_1001376_pt1 | contig 10059 bp, 15 predicted proteins | sample 1_EtaG_FD_75049 | JGI IMG/M metagenome (GOLD analysis project Ga0098033, IMG submission 75049) | Marine viral communities from the Subarctic Pacific Ocean - 1_ETSP_OMZ_AT15124 metaG | ecosystem: Environmental > Aquatic > Marine > Oceanic | place: Pacific Ocean | collected 2015-01-07
CAGTTTTTCTATGGAAATATATTGGACACTAAACTACAATTACCTGCTAAGATTAGCTCTACATTAAAAAGAACTAATCAGGAATCTATTTTCCCCCACAGTTACATAGTTAAGATAATAACAGGATGTATGAATCATCCTGAGACCAGAAAACATCTAAGAGATAATGAAACTAGGAATCCTAAATACCAAAAAAAGTAAGAGCCGCGCCCTAAAAGGACACATTACCCTCTTCCATTGGCATATCATTCTATCAAATGCTCTATTGAGCAGTTTAGCTTTTATCTTACTTCTTATCTTCTGTACTTTTGTTACTATGTGTACCGGGAATTGGCTTGCATCCTTATGATAAGGTTGCATTTACGTCACTACATCTTAGGTGAAAAATGGACGACGATATCGTAGGAAGCCCGTACTTTTCTCTTGCAAGTTCTGATATTAGTATTGAAGCTCTAGAAAGTGTACAAACCTCAGCAACAAGCCCGTTCGATGAACGAGTTTGTGCCTTAACTAAGAATCTAGTATCAACCTCTATTGAAAGAGCGCGATCACTAGTATCTTGTTATATAGACAATGATCTATTTTGTGTTCAAGTTAAAATGCCCTATCGGCCATACAGCTCAATAAAGAGCGGAAGTATGTCCTATCAGCTTAAGATACTTGATAGCGTCGAGTTCAAAATCAACAGAAATTTACTCTCTGATATGAACTACAGACGTGCAATGGCAGCAGCTACAGGTGCAGCTATAATCGATATGTGTTTAGTATATAGAGCATTAACGGACATGTTCCTTAATACTCTTATTTCTTCATTTCATGGTAATGAAAAGAAAAAAGATACAATTGCTTTTGAAATTGGTGATGGTCTAATAGACTTCAGCTCACTTAAACAGGAAGAGCTAACTAGCATTAAAGAATTACTGCTATTGTTTGAATCTCCTGACCGTTAGCACCACTTACGTGGTGCTACCAAGTAGCAGTAAGCTTCTATAAGACAAATACTAGAGTAAGGTCAATCTTGGCCTTACTCTTTTTTTTAACCTGATTGACCTTCTGGGTCCTTAGCTCAACTGGCAGAGCAACGGACTTTTAATCCGTAGGTCGTGGGTTCGAGTCCCACAGGACCCACCAGGAAACAAAATGACATCTGAATTTAAATCATACCTACGAGCCTCGTTATTAAGACAACGCGGCCAAAACCAAGAACTTGTAAAAGAAGTACTTGAAAACCTCTCCCCACGAAACATAGAGCGACTGTTTCGTATTATCCAGACGTTAGAAATGGAACGTGATAATGAACGTTCCAAAAGACGTCGATTCCAACCATACCGGTAAAAAAAATGGCAACAAAAAAGCCCATTAGTCCCGCACCAAAGCACCCTGAAATCGAGAATCTTCTCGAAAAAGTAACTCAAACAATGGGAATGCCAAGAAGCACTGCGTTCTCTCAACAAAAATGTGTTACCTGTAAGGGTGATGCGTCAAAATTTAAGAGTGCCCTTTGTGAGAAGGAGTACTCCTTGTCTGGCATGTGTCAAAAATGCCAAGATAATTTCTTTGAATAATATTAATATATATACTGGAAGGCATCTTTAGACCCTAAGAAGGATATACATTTGTCAATGTCCTTAGCGCGATACACTAACCCCTGCATATACGCCAGTAGCTCAGGGGTTAGAGCGCCGGTCTTATAAGCCGGATGTCGGTGGTTCAATTCCACCCTGGCGTACCATATACAAAGGAAACTATATGTCTGACGACCCAAGTTATAAACCATATACAAAGCCTCCGTTAACAGTTCCTACAAAGGGTCTGTTAGGAGACTTCGATGGTGATACCTTTACGATACCATCACCTCCTACGCCTACCTATAAGCCTTATAAAGGCGATATAGATGGAGCACTACCCCCCGATAGTGAAATCAAAAAGAAGGTGACATCAAACCCTAACTTTAAAGTACTAGAAACATCTCGGCGCCTTGTGACTCCCTCCTCGCTCAGTCGCATTAAAGGTGAATTCTATAAACTTATAGAACATCAAGTAACTGGAGAAAGAAAATGGGTACATCGTAGTCAAATTTCATCAAAAGGTATGAGCAATGCCTTTTATGATGCTGACCCACAATTCGTCCCACCAACAACAGACGATGATGATTTCGATATATCATCCTAATGAATTTAAAATCAGCCAATTCCCTAGTAAAACTTAAAAAAAGGATAGAAACCTTATATAGAACTAACTCTAAGATAAGAGATCGTACTTTACTATTAATCTCAACTTTGATAGCTATTTACACCTGGTTTTGGGTGAACACTAATGTGGAGTCTTTTTAAGACATGACAGAACAAGAACTTCAACGTATTATCGACCTTGCTACATCTATTAAACAGCAACACGACCTCATGAAAGATGCAAGACTTCAAGCTGAATGTGCTCAGCTTGAACTTCAGAACCTCATGAAGGGTGCTCTTTCTAGTAGTATAGGTTTCCCCTTGAATGCTGCATCCCTCGCTTCTACAGAAGAAGTAGAGGTCAACAACCCATATACTTACGGCACCTTCAGATACAAGGCTCTAAACTTCTTTTTGGAGACCTCTGATCGAACCGCTCAGAATGGCACAATGCGTCATTTCACCAAGAATGAGATTGCAAGAGCAATCTTTGGGAAAGCTACCAAGAGAAATCTTGGAAGAGCTTCCGGCTTGATCCACACTCTCACAAAAGATGAATGGATTATAAATGATGATAATGGCGGCTGGTATCTTGATACTTACAGCCAGCCATATAACAATCAACCCTCAATCTAAAATATTAACTTAGATTGGATATACAGGTACTACGCGGGGGATATCCCCCGCGTAGCCTGGAGACAATAATATGCCAAGAGACAGAGAAACTATTGGCTCAATTGGCCCGACCACAATAGAAATAATAGAAACTCTTACATTACACTGGGTCCACGAAGACGATATCTTTATCACCCGTTGTGATAATAAAGCTAAAGAGAACGACTGGGGAACTTGGTATCAAGTAAGAAAAGATGGAAAATCTACCGCTTGGTGGACTGGAAAGGGTAGAATCAGAAATCTAGATGAAACTGTTTGGAAACGAGAATACTGGCAACAGTCCTTCAGAGGAGAAAAAGACGTATCCTAATAAAAAGACTACTTTTTAATGTATCCAGAATTCACCTATACTATTCTATAGGTATCCAATGGAAGTACTCCGATCACAAATATACAGACTAACTGAGGAACTCAGAGTAATGTATAACTGGGGATTAGAGGATACTGAAAAGTTTAAACAGAAAAAGCAGAAACTTATCAAATTACAGCAGAAGCTCGATAAGGCCAACCAAATTCTGGAAAAATATTTGCTGGATATTCGGAAAAAACCCTACTGGGGATAATCTGAAAACCCAGATCCGATTTGATATGTAGGTTTCTTCTACTATCCCCTATTGCTGGCGCGATTCTTCATCGAAGACAATCCGTACTTAGGGTAGCCTTAGGGTACTAACTGGTAAGTGTGAACTAGTCAGTTTGGGAGATGATACCCTTACCTATATAACAAACGTGATGACGACGTATGGTCAGGAACCCAGGTAGGTTACCTTATTTGTAACTGGGTGTGGTTGGGTGGAACCATAATAAGGTGGAGCACGCAGCACAGTGCTGGACCCTGGCGGGAGGGCTCCCCAAGAAGTATCCCGCCATTTCTCATAAACCAACACGGAGAACAAGTGCCTAAAAAGATACCTGAAATACAACCAGACGAACTCACCCAATGGGCAGAACTCATTAGAGTAGCTGCTGAAGCAATTGGTACAACAGTAATACAATATGCCTCAGCAATGTCAGCTATTAGAATTGAAGAGTTCAAGACAACTGCAATAATTGCTCTTGAAAACGCAAAAATAGAAAGACAGATGACTATAGACAGTATAGGAGACAGCATCAAGTTTCTGGAAATTAGACTAGAAAAAGTCAAAGAACTTGGTGTAAGTATTCCTCAGAACGTACTTGATGCTATAGTAGTCAACAATGTACTTAGCGCTACATTCAGCGCCAGTGTATTTAAAGAGTATGGAGAAGAAGGCGATGACGATCTTGGCGTAAGAGCGCCAAATAGATATAGTCTATACAAGAACGCATTAGATTTTATCTCCCCAACTAAGGAAGAGGGAGCTTAAAATACAAAACAGGATAAGTAATGTCTGAAAAAGAAGAACTAGAACAGCAAATTAAAGATAAAGAAGATAAAGAAGATTGGGATGAGCAAAGATTAGACAGAGAGATATTTGGTAAAATGAAAACTCCTTCTAAAGAAAAGGCAGATAAAAATCCTGATCCTAAATTGCCAAATGATCCTATCGATTGGTAATAGATAATGGATAAAATATTTTACAATCAAGCTAGTGCGTCAAAATTAAGTTGGGAACCCAGCTGGTTTGGCGCACTATTTATTGATGATGACCTAACTAAGAAAGTTAAAGAGTGGCAACTTACTCATCAACTTACTCCTGATGGCTTAGTAGGCCCTATGACTTACAGAAGAATATGGACAGAAAGGGAAGCAGAAATAGATAATTATGTACCCCCTACTCCTGGATATCTAAATTCAAATTCCTGGATAGTTCATAATAGCAAATTTCATCTCATAGAATGGCCTAAGGTCATTCTATGGACAGAACCTGAGGGCCTTCGGACCCCTAGGGGAAACTATTACTCATATAGTGGTGAGTCTGATAGAACACCATCTATATTTGTAAATCACTGGGACGTATGTCTATCAGCTGAATCTTGTGCCAGGGTACTATCCAATAGGGGTGTTTCAGTACACTTTTGCATAGACAATAATGGTACTATCTACCAATTACTAGATACTCAACATGCTGCTTGGCATGCAGGCAGAACAATTGTTAATAGAAAATCAATAGGTGTTGAGATCTCAAATGCTTACTACCCAAAATATCAAGATACTTATATTAATAGGGGATTTAATCCCAGACCATTGATGTCTGGGATTGAGGTACATAATAGGATACTAGATCCCTTTCTAGGCTTCTATCCTATACAACTAGAGGCCTTGAAAGCCCTCTGGAGAGCGGTACACCTATCACTAGGTATACCGTTAGAATACCCTACTAATCAAGCTGGCAATCTGTGCACCACTACACATAAAGACACAAGAAGTGGTATATTTTCTGGCTTTGTAAACCATTATAATATAACATCTAGTAAGATTGACTGCGCAGGTCTTGATCTTCCTCTATTACTAGAACAAACAAAGAGTTTAAAGTTAAGGACAGACTATTGTTCAACCTAAATCCTACCTATCTATATGGAGACAAGATAGGATATGTTACCTATGTAAATCATATAGGACCAGACCTAAACCACATAGAATTTGCAGATAAGGAATCTCTACTAGATGAATCCTATGTGTATGATTCAGCTTTAAGATACAACACGGTTAGTTTTGAACTTGTTATACCTTCCTTTCTTTATAAGGAATGTTTTCCTACAAATAATCGTGTATCACTACAAAGCTCATTTTATCACCCAAAGACATTCACTCCCTTTCGTAATAAGAAAGGAGTTGTAATTGACCCACTAATTTCTTACCCCAGAGATAATTATGCATGTATGCCTGTGTCAGTAGCACTGGAAGAACATGGTAAAATCTCTGCAGAATTATACTCAAGACTTGTAGAGTCTGGAATCTCCCATGAACAAGCGCAAATGGTTCTGCCTCAAAATATATATATTAAATATGATACGACCATACGCCTTGGCAATGTAATTGATTTCTTTGAGTTGACAGAAGCCAAAACTAATAGTAAAGAAGCCTACAAAGTCGCAGAAACTTGTTTCACAATCATAGAAAAGGTTTGGCCCAATATAATTTTATTCTACAAAAACAAAGACAAAGGGCACTCTGGGGTGTAGCATAATTGGCAGTGCACTCGGTTGTTACCCGAGCGGTTGGTGGTTCGAGTCCACCCGCCCCAGCCACTACATGGAGACATAATGGATATTCCTAACCCTAATATAAACAACGCCGAAGGCGAAATTACTCTGCATACTGCAGAGTATATCTGGATTGATGGTACTGAACCAACACCACAACTACGATCAAAGACTAAAATCCTAACATCTGAACAATTATCAGATCCTCCTGCATGGACATTTGATGGATCATCTACTAATCAGGCCACTGGGAACAACTCTGATTGCATCCTGCAGCCAGTAAGAGTAACTTACGATCCCATTAGACCTAATGGTGCACTAATACTCTGTGAAGTATTTAACTCAGACCTTACACCTAGCAGCACTAATAATAGAGCTAAGCTACGTAAAGTATTAGCGGAAGGAGCTGCAGAGCTTGCCCCTGTCCTTGGATTTGAGCAAGAGTACACTATGTTTAATAGTGATAATAGACCCTTTGGTTTTCCAGAAGAGGGAGAACCTAGTCCCCAAGGTCCCTATTATTGTTCTGTTGGACAAGACAATCATGGCAGAAGCATAGCTGAGCATCATATGAAACTATGCTTAGTAGCTAAGCTTACATATAGTGGAGCAAACGCAGAGGTGATGCCAGGCCAATGGGAATACCAAATTGGTCCAGCTACACCACTAAGAGCAGGTGATGATGTCTGGATATCCAGATGGATCCTCCAGAGAATCTCTGAAAACTATGGAATAACTATCTCATATAGTCCCAAGCCAGTGGCTGGTGACTGGAATGGAGCAGGTATGCACATGAACTTCTCCACTAGTTATAGTAGAGAAGAAAATGGCATAGTTTATCTACAAAATCTCTGTGAACACCTATCAAATTATACAAATGAATGTCTCGCAGGTTATGGAGCTGACTATCAAAGTCGCTTAACTGGAGAACATGAAACTGCCTCATACAAGGACTATAGATGGGGTATTGCAGATAGAACAGCAAGTATTCGGATCCCCTTCCATGTATCAATAGATAAAGCTGGATACATAGAAGATAGAAGGCCAAATGCAAATGCTGATCCTTATCTAGCTTCTGCTGTCCTACTAAAGGCAACAACTCAGATGCAAGTAGAAGAAGCAGAGCAACAGACTGCACAGCCAGCAGCTCAAACTCAGGCTACTACATAAAAACTCGTACTAACTTCAACTTTAAATAAGACGCATGGTAACCTAAAGATTCTAAAGAACTCTTAGGTGTACTATGCGTCTTGTTTTATTACTTAGCTCTATATTATCTTGTTCACCAGACTATGGCATACATGGACACGAAACAATCTATGTTGAAGTACCTGGTGAAACCGAATATGTCTACATCGAAGATACTGGAGGAGAACCAGGACTAGTTTGGGTAGACTCCTTTACTCAACCCATGAGCACAAATGGCGTAGATATCCTCTGGGTCATAGATACATCTGGCTCAATGTATAGGTATGACCTAGAAGTTATAGCAGGCATAGAAGCTATGCTAGCCTCTCTACCTGCCGCAGGCTGGAGACTTGTTATGATCTCTAATGATCCCAACAAGGCAGCCACAGAAACTCAGTTTCCCTTGGTTCCTGGTGATACTGTTGATGATGCAAATGATATGTATGATGCCATGGGAACAGGTCCCTATGAAGCTGGTTTCGATGCAACATACGAATATATTGTTAACAACTCATACTCAGTAACCTGGATGAGAAGTGATGCTGCACTACTGGTTGTGTTTGTATCAGATGAAGAAGAGCAGAGTTACCAATACTTTCCAAATGTAAGTGATTTTACATCGTGGTATGGTAACTTAAGACCAAACTCAGCCTTCCTATCTAGTATAGTTAATGTTAAAGAAGAAGACTCTGTTTGCGTATCAACACCTAATCCTATATATATTGGTGATCGCTATATGGAAGCAACAAACCATTTCTCTGGTATCATAGTAGACATCTGTTCAGATGACTGGTCACCAGGAGTAGCTGATGCATCACAACAAGTAGAACCCTATGAAGAATGGCAGTTATCATACACTCCACTTGGTAACTCAGTTAGAGTATTTATAGACACTCAATTAGCATCTACAGCAAATTGGTACTATGATACCTCTAATAATACTGTATACTTTACTACGATACCTCCTGCACAATCTTTAGTTGAGATAGCATATAGAATAGAAGATAACTTAGATACTGCAGATACTGGTAACTAAGGAAACTACCATCGCCACCTTCATAGACAAAATGAGAGCACTCCTGTGTAAAGAGTATACTCTTGAAGAAATTAAGACTCGTCTTAAGATTATGAACAATACTGCTATAGTTGAAACTCAAGCTTATAAACTGAATAAAGACCAAAAAAATGAGGTAGATAAATTCTTCTCTAAAATGATAGATAAAGATCTACCTGCTATATTTAAATGGACTGCTAACTTCACCGAAACTCATTTCATACATATTCTTAATAAGAGACAAGAAGATCTCTATAAAATACGACATAGCATTTCTTTACTCTCGATAGAAGATTGGATGAAGCTACAAGACTATATTCTAGAGCTAGATAGTGAGTGGCTTGCAGCCACACATCAATACTTAAAGAACTTATTATATGAGAGCCATCTAGAGCTACTTAGCCAACAAATGTATTCCATGCCAGATGGATATGATATGATGGATAACCTTGTCTTTGTACTTCCTGATGATGATACTATCAACTAGGAGGTAACTATGGTTAAAAAGAAGTGGCTCTTAAGACCAGTAGCTAGATGTAAAGCAGGCTGTTAAGGAGAATCTAATGATAGATATGCCTCCAGCATATGTTCTTATAACTCTACTAGTATACACCTCAGCTGTTTATGGTGTATCCTGGATACTTAGCATGAGTTCGCTCTTTGAACCACTAAGAGAAAAGTTATCTGATGTACCAATAGTAGGCAACTTACTTCAGTGCATAGTATGCACATCTATTTGGGTTGGACTACTGATTGGATTACTAGCCCCTTATACAAGAGGACTATTCCGTACTTTTTTAATAAGTAACGGAGCAGATGCCCTCTTATGGGCAGGCTGGTGTGCCACCTGGACATGGGCAATAGCCCTTAAACTAGGTGATGCAGAATAATGGGGACGAAATGGCTTCGACAGGGTAAAATAGGTCGATAGTGCAAGCAGTCTACGGTAACAAAAGACTTAAACCTTGTTACAAACTATTAATTGCCAATAACAATTATAATTTCAACGTAGCTCTCGCAGCTTAGTTGTCTGGGCTTCTGCTAGCCTTGTCACCCAATAGTAGATAATAGGTAGAGATCCTATGAAAATAAAAAATCAAAATGGATACCCTGCGTTTTAGTGGTTTACCACGCATTGATTCGTTCATGGCGCAGGTGGGGTGCAACAGGACAGTAAGCACAGGGATTAACTGTCTATCTTTTCTAGTTTGTGACAGTAAACTAGACAAGCTTGTGAATGACTAGAAACTAAAAGTATTCTGGACGCGGGTTCGACTCCCGCCGTCTCCACCATTTTAAGATGATGGTTGTGATTTGTTTATACCATATGAAAAACTATGCAATAATTATGATGAAGAGTGGAAGCATACCGTTGGGCTTTCCGCCAAACACTTCCATCTTTATGAGTATCAACAGAGATCAAAGAAGATGAATGAAGAACTAGATAAGAAACTCGTTAAGGTATTTCCCCTCCTCTATGGAGACAGGAACGCACCGATGCAATTAACCGCTATGTGTTGGGGCTTCCCTGGCGACGGATGGTTTGATATTATTTGGGATCTGTCCTCAAAACTTGAACCTCTCATCCAGAAGTTTATTGACGATAATCCTAATATGTCCTGCTACGGATGTGGTTGTGCCAAGGAGCGTCATTACGGATGGAAGAGTCGGAATCCTGGCAAGTGTCTATCGATACACGTCAATCCCGAATCAAAAGAAGAGCCTCCCAATAACTACTTTGCCTGTTTTTGTGATGGGTACAGATCATCCCACCCAAAGGCATCTCAGGTAAAGGAAAAGTACGGTGGACTCAGGTTTTATATGACCTGCGGGACTGACGAAATC